>ULXB01027990.1_pt1 | contig 52462 bp, 76 predicted proteins | sample 1960901 | NCBI WGS metagenome assembly ULXB01 (sample SAMEA4835828, study PRJEB28245) | human gut metagenome | biome: gut microbiome; material: fecal sample | place: Denmark | collected 2008
GATCAGGGTATTCAAGGTCCACAAGGTATTCAAGGTGAAAAGGGAGAGAAAGGAGATACTGGTTCAGGTTTAGCAGTTCTTGGATATTTTGCAAATGTCTCATTACTACAAACCAATGTATCTAATCCTTCCGCTGGTGATGCTTATGGAGTTGGAGAAAACGAGCCTTATGACATTTATATATGGGATGGTAAAAATTCTCAATGGGTAAATAATGGCCCACTTCAAGGAGCAAAAGGTGATAAGGGCGAAACTGGTGCAGCTGCTGGATTCGGAATCCCAACAGCCTCTGCTACACAACTCGAACCGAATGCAGAACCAACAGTAGTAGTCGAAGCTTCAGGCGAAGACACTTCGAAAATATTTAAATTCATCTTTGGAATTCCTAAGGGCGCTAAAGGAGACACGGGCGAAAAGGGTGCTACTGGTGAAAAAGGCGCACAAGGCCCCAATGGCGCGGACGGCGCGAAGGGCGACACCGGGCCGTATTTTACCCCCACCGTCTCTGCTGAGGGCATAATCTCATGGAGCAACAACGGCGGGCTGGATAACCCCGCAAGCGTCAGCATCAAAGGCCCGCAGGGGGCAAAGGGCGACACGGGAGCGAAAGGCGATCCAGGCGCACAGGGCGCACAGGGCGCACAGGGCGAACAGGGCCCCGCTGGCCCTAATGAGATCACTACCGAGACGCAAACTAATTTGACCGGATTACTAAAAGGTAATGGTACAAATGTGCAACTGGCGGAAGCTGGCACAGACTACCAAGCTCCTATTGTAGAAACAAATGCAACATTAGTGGCTACTGATTGGGTGGTTGGCGATTATAGTATAACGCAGGCTGTATCAGTAGACGGTGTGAGACTGAGGAACAAAGTTATTATTAGCCCGGATATTAACAGTATGGAAGAATATCTTAGAACCGGCATATATTGCGCCAAACAGTCTTACAACGCATTGACGTTTCAAAGCGCCGTTACAACGCCGCCAACTAACGATTTGACTATCAATGTTTTAATAATGGGGTGATAATATGATGTATCAAGTGACTGGAACGGGTTTGCAAGCTGCACCCATCACTACAACAATACTCCCTGATATCGGAACTGCTTTGGCCAATAATACGATTTATAATGTTGCCGTTACTGTAAAAACATACGCTTTTACGCCCCCTGCTACTGGATGGGCGCATGGTAAGTTTACCACAGGGACAAGCGTATCCGTATCCTTTGCGGGTACGTTCTTAGGAACTGCCCCCACCATTGAAGCATCAAAGACTTATGAATTTGATGTGCTGAACGGTGTATGGGCGGTGCAGGAGGTTGTGAGCGCATGATACCTATACAGTACGCACTAAGACGTAGGATGATGAGGAAAATAGTTAAGACGGTCACGCTGACGCTTACAGGAAGCTTTGATAATTCCGGCCTGTTTGGTGAAAGGTATGTGGCTGTAGACCAGGAGATCATAACGGAACTGGGTACGTACAAGGTGAGGCAGGGCAGTACCATAATACTGCATACAAAGATAAGCCCCAACATGGGCGGAAACGAGAAGTACGGCATATTCGTGAACAACAAGTGCGTAAGAACTGCTGTGCAGTGTATAAATCACGGTCCGGACTACGAGTATACCGTCGCATGCAACTGCACGATAAACGGTCAGGGAAAAGTACACGAAAGGGGTGGTTATGCCAGGATAGACGTCACGACTGAAGATCTGGCAATAGATAATTCTTAATATCATCGCGTGTAAAGGAGGTGATTTGATGATTATACGACTGCAAGTATTTGAGCAAACGTTGTCCATTGTAGAAACAAAATCTGTTCCCCGTAAAGGAAGTAAAGACTATCTGACCTTGCAATTCACGTTCTCTTCCGACTGGAAAGATTTAGACAAGCTGTGCTATTTGCAGCATGGCGAGGTATCGCAGCCCATCGACGTGGTAGACGACCTTGTGGAAGTGCCAGAATGGTTCACAGAACAGGACCGCTTTGAAGTTACACTGTTCGGAAAAAGCGGTACGCAAGAAGTTCCAACAAACGTTGTGTCCCTGCGGTTGGAGAAGTCCAATACCCTTTGGGAGAAGGACGCGCCGGAGCCGCAGCCCAGTTGGCTAGCTAAAGTAATCGACCTGAACAATCACCCGCCCATTCCTGGTGAAAACGGATACTGGCTGCTTTGGGACACAGACAGCGGTGTATATGTAGAGAGCGAGCTTCCTTTGCCGGAGGTGTCCAGTGGTGGTTCTGGCGGAAACTGGAGCCAAATCAGCGATAAGCCGTTTAACACCATCGACGGAAACACGCTTGTCAGTCGTTCCGGGACTCTGTGTGTAAACACAACTGATGACGCGGAACAAGACAACACAAGACCGATCACATCTTCCGGTGTGCACGTTATTTGCGGGAATATCAACGCTCTGTTACAGGCGATTTAAGGAGGTAAATTATGAGCATTGCGAATGAAATCAGCAGAATTCAGGAAGCGCGTGACACGCTCCGCGCAAAGGCTGTTGCTCTGGGCGTTGGCCTGTCGACTGACAACCTTACGCAGCTTGCGACAAAGTACGACGGAATTGTTGACCGTGGAACACCCAATGCCGAGGTGAAAGAGGGCGAGAGCGTTACCCTTTCCGCCGGATACTATCACGGCGGATCTATCAAGGGCGTCGCCGGCGGCGGCAACTATAATCTTCAGTCCAAGACAGTGACCCCTACGAAGTCGGAACAGGTCGTGGATAACGATGCCGGTTATTACGGACTTGATACCGTTACAGTTGCGCCCATCCCAGATGTTTATCAGGACGTTTCTTCTGTCACTGCAACGGTTGGCGATGTGCTGTCTCCTAAAGTGTATGTAGATTCCAACGGCAAGGTGCAGACCGGTACTATGCAAAATCGCGGTGCAGTAAGCGCAACGCTTGACACGAACACCACCAGTTATTCCGTTCCGGCCGGATACCATAACGGCATCGGTACGGTATCTGTTGTTCCGCAGACAAAGTCCGCAACGCCTACAAAAGAGGCGCAGACGATTTCCGCCGACGATGGGAAGGTGCTGTCCTCTGTGACCGTTGCGGCGATCCCCAAGCAGTACGCTGACGCTACCGACAAGACCGCTGTGGCTGCAAATATCCTGTCAGGGAAGACAGCTATCAGTTGGGATTCCACAGAAAAGACTCCGGTAGCTATTACCGGTACAATGGAGAACAATGGCGCTGTTACGCCTTCTGCATTGAGTGCCGGTGGTTCCTACACCATTCCCGCCGGTTATCACAACGGCTCCGGTAAAGTGACTGCCAAGACGCTGGGATCTCAGACTGGCGTTGACAACGGCAAAACCGCAGTTACCGCCGCTCAGATGCTGACAGGCTATCAGGGCTGGGTGAACGGCACTAAAATCACCGGCACTATGGCGAACAACGATCAAATCTCCGCAACCATTACCGGTCTGGGTTCTGTAACCGGCGACACGCAGTACACGATTCCTTCCGGTTACACTACCGGCGGCACTGTAAGTCTTACCAACGACATTGAGACGGCTCTTGCCGCTATCTGACGGAGGTATCATATGAGCGTACAAAGCGAAATTGATCGCATTATTACGGCTGTCGGAAACGCCTACAGCAAGGTATCAGAGAAAGGCGGCACGGTGCCAGCGTCTCAAACTGTTGCCAACCTCGCCACGGCGATTGCTAGTATTCCTGCCAGCAGCGCGCCCAGCCTCCAATCCAAATCTGTCACCTACACCTCAAACGGTACGGCTACCATCACGCCTGATGATGGGTATGATGGGCTGAGTAGTGTGGCGGTGACGGTGGCAATTCCGACCTATGACGGGAGCGTGACATAATGAGCACTTGCAAGATTTCTTATAACGGCAACGAGATATCTGCTGTTGACGAAACCGCCCCTGTGTCTGTTGCTTACAACAACGCAACCATTGCAACACTTAATGACGGAGACACCAAAACACTGGGCTGTAATGGCAAAGTGATGGTATCTGATGTTGTCATAGGAGGCAAAACGCTGAACTGCAATGGGAAGTTAATGCAGGGCAATATTGTTGTGGAATTAGTTGGCTCTGCGCCAAGTGGCGAGACATGGTACTTCAACGATACGATAGATAGATGTCGGCAGTCGAAAATTGTCAATTTTAAATCAAATGGTGTCGCATATGTGCGATTTGTGGAAATAAGAAACAAGTTCTACGATTATCTGTACTATTATAAAGATGACTACAATCAAACACTTGTTTACGATTACAAAACATCTACATGGCAAAACGAAGCCTACCGTACAATCGTGCTTGACGAACCTGCAACCGGCGAAGTCCTTGAATTTTTGGAAGCCAACGCAACAAAGCTATCGTAACGTATGACGGAGGTAACGTAAATGGAATACATCATACCGGCGGCATCTGCCATCGGGGTGGCTGTTAAAAATTTTTAATCACGCAAAATTTAGCTTGCAAAATATAGAAAGGTCGTTATTGGGTGTGGAAACGGAGGAGAGCGTATGAGAACAGATATTTTGCAGCAGGCGCAGGCCATCCGTGCCAGTATGGACGCGGCGGCATTGGAGCCGTGGCAGGCTGGAACGAGCTATGCAAAAGGCGCGGCATTCGTTCACAACGGCCAAGAGCCTCATCGCCGCTAACGTCTACACCCCAGAACAATATCCCGATGGATGGAAACTTCAGGAATAAGAAACCACATGGCTCTTTGTTAACACAAAAATAGAAAGGAAAAATCAAAATGAAAAAGATTATAACGTTTCTTATCATTATGATACTTGTTTTTTCAACGTCATCGGCTTTGGCACTTAATTGGAAGACACTAAATGTAGAGAATTCCACCTATTACAATATTCAGGTGGATAAGTATGAAGTGGTCAATTCTGATTTGGGCACAGCTTTTACTGAGAATTCGAATGCTGTTGCTAAGAAGCACAGTAAGGTTTATTTTTCACTTTCTGTAAGGGATAAGAATAATAACGATTTCGATGGTTATGAACTTTTTATGCATGACCTAGAGTATACTCGAACGCTTTCAAATGGTCTTCATGAGGCCAAGGTGACCGGAGACGACCCTTATCTTCAGGTTAAGATTACAGAAAAGACTGATATGAATGAACTTTACTTTGGCTCCGAGAAAGTTACAGCTAACGGAAATACAGTCCAGATAGGCGAACTGACTTTTACACGAGCGAACAATATTGTTACGGATGTGAGGTTTAACGGGACCGCTCTCGAACTAACCAAAAAGCTGAACGAGCTAGAGATGACACTAGAAGATGTCTATGGTGGACGGATAGTAATGAGTGACGAGGTACTTCTTCGAAATTTCGGCAAGATTTGCGAAACTGAAAAAATAGTAAGCTGGAAGGCTCAGAGTGCTACCGTAAAACCCGTTGAAAACATGGTACTGCCCAAGACTGGAGATGTTCCGATAACGGCTGCTATAGTGGGTGTTTGTATAATTCTAGGTTTCGGGGTATTTTTCGCATTTTTGGCGATATTTCGAATGAAACGATAAACATATTTAAAAAAGGAGTTTAATCATGTATAAGATAGGAGCTATCCCATCACCTCCAGATCCGAGAGACTATTCTGTAAGAACCCTTATGCCTGTTGCATTACCAAAAACTTTTAAACAGCATGTAGGTAAGAATTATGATCAAGAGCATGGCACTTGTGTAGCACAAACTCTGCGCAATATTATGCGAGAAGCATACGGTATTGAATTCGGTACAAATTTTCTCTATGGTGGCGGAAGGAGCCATCAGATGGAGGGAATGATCCCAGCCGAAGCAGCAAAATTCTTGAATACTTATGGTATTGCGCCATACAAACACGATCGTGGTGAAAGAGAGGTTATGGATGTAATCTATTATTATCGCCAAAATCGTGACGCATTGGAAAAAGTAGCTGCTCCTTATAAGGGAGCTATTTATGGCAGAGCTTATACGGTTAATGACATTAAATCCGCTTTATATGCCGGATATGGCGTTGCCGCATGCTTTGCTATCAGCCAGTGGAATCCTAATAGCAAGGGTATCTGGCCTTGTACTCAATCTACGTATGGTTACCATGAAATGCGAATTTTCGGTTGGGATGTTATTAATGGTACGGAATATGCCTGCGTTCAAAACTCGTGGGGTTCCAGATGGGGAAAGAGGGGCGAGTGCTTCATTAGTTGGGAAGATGTGCTGCGTGTTGGCGACATCCTGGTGATTCAGCCAGTCAGAGATAAAGAGCAAGAAATTCAAAATGGAGTAGAGATTCGTCGAACTTTGCGAAAAGGCATGAGAGATGAAGATGGTTATACCGATGTTTCTCAGCTTCAGAATTGGCTCAATGCGCATCATTACGATTGCGGTACGGCTGATGGTATATTTGGAAGTAAAACAAGCAAAGCAGTCAAATCTTTGCAGCGTGACAACGCTCTTGATGACGACGGAATTGTTGGACCTAAAACTTGGAGGATAATCGATGGAAATTAAACTCGATATGCCTTATATGAAAGGCGAAGAAGTAAAACATATTCAGGAGCGTCTTATAATTCATGGCTATAAGGTCTCCGTTGACGAAATATACGGACCCAAGTCAGCCAAAGCAGTAGAGAAGTTCCAAAAGGCTAATGGACTACATGTTACTGGTATTGTAGATGACGCTACAATGGCCGCGCTTAATACTATTGACAAGCATATGGAAATTAAATTGGATAATCCTTATATGAGGGGTGAGGAAGTGAAACACGTTCAGGAGCGCCTTATAGTTCATGGCTATAAGGTTTCTTCAGATGGAGTATATGGCCCTAAGTCAGCAAAAGCAGTAGAGAAATTCCAGAAGGATAAAGGATTTCCGACTACCGGTATTGTGGATGACATAACTATGGATGCTCTTAATATGGCTCCGGATATTTCTAAACTCGTATATGACGATGAGCTCATTAATGATGCCACCTGTTGGCTGAGAATGATGGTCGGTGACGAGTATATTATCGGTGCTCAGGGACACGAAGTAACCGCAGATTATGTAAATGCGAGAGCGAAAGATAGACCTGGGTATTTTACCGGTGGTCGAAAGAATTGGATGCTGGCAGAAGTTTCGAGGGCCAATTCCCTTGGACGTCATATATATGCCGAAGATTGCTCCGGTTTGTTTATGAAGCTGAATGAGATGATCGGGCTTATCGATATTAATGGCGATGGAGTAGTCAATCGTAAGGATGATACTACTGCTAATGGAATGTTTAAAAACTTCTGCAAGCAGATAACCGCCAACGAAGTTCGTCCCTTGGATATTTTCTTTAGGGTTGATGCTACAGGTAAGGCTGTTCATATGGCAGTTCTTGGTTCAGATGGTCTTTATGAAGCCGCTGGCACTGCTTATGGTGTGGTATTCCGTCCGTTTCCCGATGTTTGGAGTCGCAAGACTTACAATAGAATGACGGGTAAAATCGATAATCTTAAGAAGTGGACCCATTACGGAAGGCTGAAAATCTTCATTTCATGATCCCTATAAATGATGAAAGGAGGCGGTTATTGTGAAAAAAGTAACTTCTGAAAAAAAGTCCGAGACTAAATTCAAACCGGCTTTGACTCCAGAAGCCAGAGAAAATCAGCTGATATTTCTTGCTACTGATTTGGCTGAACAACAGCTTAGGAATGGAACCGCCTCCACGCAGGTGATAGCTCATTATTTGAGATTGGGGACGGAAAGAGAACGGTTGGAAAGGGCTAAACTTGAAAAAGAGGTAGCATTGCTTGACGCTAAGAAACACGCTTATGAATCGGCTACAGAAATGAAAGAAATGTATCTCGAGGCTCTAGCAGCTATGAAAGAATATAGTGGGCGGGACGATTCGGATGATGATGAAGTCTTATAATGAACTAATAACGATACCAACTTTTGAGGAACGATTTCGTTATCTTAAAGTCTATGGGGTTATTGGCGATCAAACTTTTGGACACGATAGGTATTTAAATCAAAAGCTTTATACGTTAAGCGAATGGAAACGAGTACGAGATAAGGTAATACTACGCGATAATGGCTGTGATTTGGGATGTGAGGGATTTGAGATTTACAGTAAAATTATTATTCATCACATTAATCCGATAACGGTAGAAGACATAGTTGCGTGTAACCCTTGCGTTTTTGATTTGAATAATCTTATTTCAACTTCGCACAACACACACAATGCAATACATTACGGCGATGAAAAACTGTTGATAGTCGCACCAATTGAAAGAAAACAATATGATACATGCCCTTGGCGGCATTGATGGAGGAAATAATGTCTCGAAATCATCGAAATTACGACAAACCTCATCCTATTGCGGAAACACCTATTAAATCTTTTGTTACAGTTACATGTGAAAGGCTTAATCTTCGTGAACTTCCACGTGTTGAAAGTAAAATTCTTTGCGTATTGGAGAAAGGCACCCGACTAGAATTGATCGGGGAAGCGAATTCGGTCTTTTTTGAGGTAGCCAACAGTTATGGTGTTAAAGGCTACTGTATGAAAGATTTTGTGGAACTATCGTCTTAAAGGAGAAAAATCAAAATGGATAGCATACTAATATCGGTAAAGAAATTGGTAGGCATATCGCAGGAGGATACATCTTTTGATACCGACTTGATTATTCATATTAATTCGGTTTTTATGATTCTTAAGCAGCTTGGAGTTGGCCCGAAATATGGATTTAGCATTACAAGCGATTTGGATACTTGGAACGACTTTCTTGCAGATGGTTCGAAGCTTGCAGCTGTTAAGAGTTATATGTATGCTAAAGTTAGGCTTCTATTCGATCCTCCAACCATAGCATCCGTGCTCGAATCATTAAAAGCGCAGATCGTCGAATTAGAATGGAGACTTATGGTAGAAGCTGATCCTCCGCTAATCAATAATGGAGGTGATTAATCGTGAAAAATGAACTGTATCATCACGGTATTCTTGGTATGAAGTGGGGTATAAGACGTTATCAGAATAAAGATGGCACTTATACTCCGGCCGGTAAGAAACGCAGACGAGATCGAACCAACAATTGGAGCGATGACGCAAAGACGGTCGACCAATTGAAGCGGAAATCTATCAATGAAATGTCGAATGCGGAATTACGAAAATTAACCGAAAGAGCACAACTTGAACAGAATTATAAGAAACTCAATCCGAATGCGATTAAAAAGGGTTGGAAATATGTTGTTCTTGGTGCTGGGGTTATGGGTACAGCACTAAGTATTTACAATAGTAGTAACCAACTTGTTACCGTCGGTAAAATAGTCGGAAATGGTATCGCTAACGCTGTTGGAAATCAGCTCATGAAAGAACTTAACCGTAATGGATTGTGATATTTTTGAATAAGAGAGGATGAATAGTATGACCAATGAACTCTACCATCACGGTATTCTTGGTATGAAGTGGGGTGTTCGAAGATATCAGAATGCTGATGGAAGTTTGACGGATGCTGGACGAAAAAGAGCGGAATACAAAATTAACAAGGCATTCAAAAAATCAGATAAAGCTATAATGAAATATAAGTCTTATGATAGACAATATAAATTAGCTGATGCTGGAGCTAAAGAAGCATTAACCCCAGCACTATATGGAAGATGGGTTACGTCAGGTGCAAGAATGGACCAAACAATGCGTCTAAATCAATTAAAAAAGTTATCTGAAAAGCGCGTTAATCAAGTAAAAGAATATATTAATAAATTTTCAAATGACTATTATGTATCTTATGACGTAGCAACTGGAAATTATAGCTTGAAAGAAAAATAAAAAACATACAAACACACAAACACACAAAAACATAAACGAGTTGAAACGTTCTCTAAATAAATAGAAAGTTATTAAGATTATGGCACTATCAAATACAGCTACTCCAAAATACTACGGTATGTTTCGCGATGCTGTAATACGAGGAGAGATACCCGTTAATCGCGAAATTTCAATGGAGATGAATCGCATTGACGATCTAATCGCCAATCCTGGCGTTTATTACGACGATAAAGCCGTTGAAGGCTGGATTAAATACTGTGAACATGAGTTGACATTAACTGATGGATCCGATCTTAATCTTCTTGACAGTTTTAAACTTTGGGGCGAGCAAATTTTTGGATGGTACTATTTTGTAGAACGAAGTGTGTACGAGCCTAATTTGGATGGACATGGCGGACATTATGTTCGCAAAAATATAAAGAAACGGCTAATCAACAAACAGTATTTGATTGTTGCACGAGGTGCTGCCAAATCAATGTATGCATCAACTTTACAAGGTTACTTTCTGAACGTTGATACCTCAACCACCCATCAGATTACTACGGCACCAACGATGAAACAGGCAGAGGAAGTCATGTCGCCTCTTCGTACTGCTATAACCCGTGCAAGAGGACCGCTGTTTCGGTTTCTAACAGAAGGCTCTTTACAAAATACAACCGGTTCTAAAGCAAATCGCACAAAGTTAGCCTCTACAAAAAAGGGTATTGAAAACTTCCTTACAGGTTCACTTCTTGAGGTCAGGCCCATGAGCATCAATAAGCTTCAGGGTCTACAAATCAAGGTCGCGACCGTTGACGAGTGGCTTTCTGGCGACATTCGTGAGGATGTTATCGGTGCAATTGAGCAGGGTGCATCTAAGGTGAATGACTACATCATAGTTGCAATCAGCTCAGAAGGTACGGTTCGTAACGGAAGCGGTGATACTATCAAAATGGAATTGATAGACATCCTTAAGGGTGACTATATCAATCCTCACGTTTCGATTTGGTGGTATAAGCTTGACTCCATTGACGAAGTCGGAGACCCTGAAATGTATATCAAGGCTAATCCGAATATTGGAAAAACCGTAAGCTACGAAACGTATCAGCTTGATGTTGAAAGAGCTGAAAAAGCTCCAGCTGCCAGAAATGATATCCTTGCGAAGAGATTTGGTCTACCTATGGAGGGTTATACCTATTACTTCTCATATGAAGAGACCCTTCCTCATAGAAAACAAAGTTTTTGGAAAATGCCTTGTGCTATGGGCGTCGATTTATCGCAGGGCGACGACTTTTGTGCTTTTGTATTTCTATTTCCATTGGGGAATGGTCGTTTCGGCGTAAAAGTAAGATCCTATATTTCGTCTCTTACGTTACATAAACTTCCAGGTGCTATGAGAATTAAATATGATCAGTTTATGCAAGAAGGTAGTCTGATCGTTCTTGAGGGAACTGTTTTGGATATGATGGAAGTTTTCGAAGATATTGATAGGCATATTATTGAAGCCGAATATGATGTTCGTTGTCTTGGTTATGACCCATATAACGCTAAAGAGTTTATCGAAAGATGGCAATCTGAAAATGGACCATTCGGAATTGAGATGGTTCGTCAAGGCGCCAAGACAGAGACGGTTCCTCTTGGAGAATTGAAGAAATTGTCCGAAGAACGAATGCTTATTTTTGATGAGGAACTTATGTCTTTTGCGATGGGTAATTGCATCACGCTCGAAGATACGAACGGTAATCGTAAACTATTAAAAAAACGTTACGAACAGAAGATAGATCCTGTTTCAGCTATGTTAGATGCTTATGTTGCATATAAACTGAATAAAGATGCATTTGAATAAGGAGGATTCTCATGAATGTTTAAAAATGAGCTTTATCACTATGGTGTTCTTGGTATGAAATGGGGCGTTCATAAAAAGCGCGCATCTACCAATTCTGTTGGAGTATCAAAATCAGCGAAACGATATAAAAAAGGCGAATACAAAGAGGCCAAACGGCGGGCAAAAGAAAATAAAGCTCGTAGGATTAAGAAAGCATATAATTCTTTTCTAAAAGATCTCGACGTTCTTCAAAAGAAGGGAATGGGAAATGATATAGATGCGGTAATTAAACGGTCAAAAATATATGATAGCCAACTTTCATCAATAAAAGACCAGTATAAAGAAGAAATGTCAAAAGCTAAACGGCTTTTAAATTAGAGAAGTTACTTTTTGTCTGCCATGGATTCTGAACTTAATAAAGAATTTTTGGAGCAAAGGAGGGTTATCATGAATGTTTAAAAATGAGCTTTATCATCATGGCATTCTTGGTATGAAGTGGGGCATTCGAAGGTATCAGAATCCTGATGGAACATTGACCGAGTTGGGCCAAAAACGTCTGGAAAAGAAAGATGTTAAATGGGCTAATAAGAACTATAATAAAATCGTTTCTAAAACGCAAAAGAGCGTTTCGAGGGATATGAATAGATATGCTAATCAACTTCTGTCCCAGCCTAGAAGCAGAACATCAAAAGGTAAAATTAGTGCTTCTACAATTAATTCTTATAATCGTAAATTAGCCGAACTCATGAATGAAAAAGCAACTAACATAACAGCTCCGTCAGGTAGAGCGGTCAAATTTATCGCTAAACGTGGTGAAATAGGAGTACATATGGCTTTGGCTGATCAAGGTTATAATATTAATCAACTTAAAAATGGCGTTTGGGCTTCTGGCCGAGTTGCATACAGTAAACGAAAAGTTAATATTGCTTAGCAAGGAGATATTTTAAAATGTCTGAAACTATAGGTTCCAGGTTTAAAAACGCTTGGAATGCTTTTTTTAATCGTGATCCCACCCCGATGTTCGATAATTCGGGTAATAGTTCCAGTTATCGCCCGGACAGATATAGGCCGACTAGGGGTAACGAACGATCTATAATTACCGCAATTAATAATCGAATAGCTATTGATGTTGCAGCCATTCCTATACGACATGTAAGACTAGATGAAGATGGCGGATATTTAAATACTATTGATTCGGGTTTGAATAACTGTCTTAATCTTGAAGCAAATCTCGATCAGACTGGTAGGGCTTTTATTCAGGATGCTGTCCTTTCAATGCTCGATGAGGGATGTGTTGCGTTGGTACCAACAGTAACAGATGTTAATCCGGATTATACGGATTCGTATGATATTTATGAGATTCGAACCGGAAAGATTACTGAATGGTATCCAAAAAAGGTAAAAGTCGAGGTTTATAATGATAACTCTGGCCGTAAACAGCAAATTATTCGGCCAAAACGCAAAGTTGCCATTATTGAAAACCCAATGTATTCCGTTATGAATGAGCCTAACTCGACTATGCAGCGTCTTATTAGGAAATTAAAACTTCTCGATGCAGTAGACGAGCAGAGCAGTTCAGGTAAATTGGATCTTATCATTCAGCTCCCTTATGTTGTAAAGACTGAAACACGTCGGCAGCAAGCCGAAAATCGAAGAAAGGAAATCGAAGAACAGTTAACTGGTTCTAAATATGGTATTGCGTATACTGATGGTACTGAGCGGATAACTCAATTGAATCGGGCGGTGGAGAACAATCTTTTGAAGCAAGTTGAATATTTAACGAGCATGCTTTTTAGCCAGTTAGGTATTACACAGACGATATTAGATGGAACCGCCGACGAAAAAACGATATTAAATTATCGCAATCGAATTATCGAGCCAATACTTTCCGCAATTGTCGACGCCATGAAAGTTCGTTTTATTACTAAAACTGCAAGAACTCAGGGGCAGTCGATTTCTTTTTTCATGGAGCCATTCAAACTGGTACCTGTGTCTGAGATTGCCGAAATAGCGGATAAGTTTACGCGTAATGAAATCATGACTTCAAATGAAATTCGTCAAATTGTCGGTATGAAGCCTTCTCGAGCTCCTCAGGCTGATGAATTGAGAAACAAAAATCTTAATAGATCGAACGAAGAGACATCCAAGGTCAAACCACTTGACGATATTACAAAAGAAAGGGTAAACGCGACTTCAAAACAGGAGGAATAATTCAAAATGGTAAAATACGATTTTCACGGTTGGGCAACTCGAAACGATTTGAAATGCTCCGATGGCCGTGTAATACGTAGAGACGCCTTTAAAGGCTGTGACGGAAAAATTGTACCGTTGGTTTGGAACCATCGGCATGATGATCCTAGTAACGTTCTTGGTCACGCTTTGTTGAAGAATCAAGAAGATGGTGTTTATGCATATTGCACGTTTAATGAAAGCGAAGCTGGTAAAGCCGCTAAACTTCTCGTAGAACATGGTGATATTTCCGCTTTGTCAATATTCGCAAATCAGCTTAAGCAGGAAGGCTCGAATGTTCTTCACGGTGATATTAAAGAGGTCAGTCTTGTCCTGGCTGGCGCTAATCCTGGAGCATCTATATGTAATGTGGTGCGCCATGGGGAAATGGTAGAAGATGAAGCAGATATTTATACCGGCGAAGATTTTATACTCGAGCATAATTCCATGAATGATTTTACAGAAGAACAATTGGCTGCATTGAAAGGTCCGAAAGGTCCGAAAGGAGATATTGGTCCACAAGGTCCAAAGGGTGATTCTTTAAAGGAGGAAGATAAAATGGCTAGTAATGAAGAAACTGTACGCGATGTTTTTGAAACATTGACTGAAAAGCAGAAGACTGTAGTTTACGCTTTAATCGGTCAGGCTCTCGAAGATGCAAACGATAATGACGAAGAAGATGGAGGAGAAAATATGAAGCATAATGTATTTGATAACGTCGATCCCGAAACCACTATGATTCATGCTGATGATATGCAGGCTATACTTGCTGATGCTAGGCGTACTGGCAGTATGAGGGAAGCGGTAGAGAACTTTGCTCAGGATAGAGGTTGTGATAGCAATTCTCTGTTCCATGCTGATTATGGTATAGAGAATGTCGGATATTTGTTCCCCGATGATCGCTCGGTAACGAATGAGCCCATATTTGTTTCTCGCAATATGGATTGGGTGAGCAAGCTCATGAATAACATTCGCCATACTCCTTTTTCTAGGATAAAGTCCCTTTTCGCTAATATTACCGAGGATGATGCTCGAGCTAAGGGTTATATTAAGGGTAATCTTAAGAAGGAGGAAGTCTTCACCTTGCTTAAGAGAAGCACTAGCCCCACTACTGTGTATAAGAAGCAGAAGATGGATCGTGATGATGTGGTTGATATCGTTGATTTGGATGTAGTAGCTTGGATAAAGAAGGAAATGCGGATTATGCTAGACGAAGAACTTGCCAGGGCAATCTTGGTTGGTGATGGCCGTGTAAGTTCTTCTGATGATAAGATTGATCCCATTCATATTCGTCCTATCTGGACTGATGACGACTTCTACACAATCAAGCAGACTGTAAGTGTTGCTTCTAGTGATAATGAATCTACTATAGCTAAGAATTTCATTAAGCAGTGCATCAAGGCTCGTAAGAATTATAAGGGTTCTGGCAATCCCACCCTGTACACTACTGAAGATATGCTTACTGATATGCTTCTTCTGGAAGACACCACCGGTCGTGTGATCTATGAGTCAGCTGCCAAACTGGCTACGACTCTGCGTGTTAAGGAAATCGTTACTGTTCCTGTAATGGAGAATCTGACAAGGACTGATGATAACAGTAAGGTACATACTCTGTTGGGCATTATCGTCAATCCGAATGATTATACCATTGGTGCAGATAAGGGTGGTGCGGTCAATATGTTCGATGATTTCGACATTGACTATAACCAGCAGAAGTATCTTATTGAAACTCGTTGCTCTGGTGCCTTGACTCTTCCCTATTCTGCCATAGCTGTAGAAAAGGTTTCTGCTTAATATGCTGAAAGAATATTAGGAGGTATATAATTATGATGAAGATTTTCGATCAGGCTAAGGATAAGAATATCGCTGCATATGTCTTTTATGGTAAGACTGCTGATAAGAAGCTCTATTATGAGTCTGATTATAAGACGCAGGTAACGCAGTCTGTTCTTCAGGACGCTTTTAAGAAGGGCCGTCTGCTTGTTATTGATGGCAATACTACTTTGGCCGCTGTTTCTCTGGCCGCAAATAAGGTATCCACAGTTAGCAAGGGAGCTTCTACCGTGGATCTTACTGAATGGTCTGCCGTAGCCGAATAATAAGGTAAAAAATCAAAATGAAAAAATATTATGGGAAAATCGGCTTTGCTACGACGATTGAAACAACACCTGGTGTGTGGTCAGAGCAAATCGTAGAACACAATTATTATGGCGATTGGATTCAGAACACAGGAAAGTTTCGAACAGCCGAGAAGGTTAATGATGATATCGTGATACAAAACACTTTAAGCATCGTAGCCGACCCATATGCTAGGAACACTTTCCACGCTATACGCTATGCTACTTATATGGGGCAGAAATGGAAAGTTATAAGCGTGGAAGTGAATTTTCCTCGTTTGAATCTATCGCTGGGAGGTATATATAATGCGCACTAGACTCGATCTTCAAAAACTTTTGGAGAAAACTTTAGGGAGCCGCAATGTGTATTTTCAACCTCCCCCGAATGTTCAAATGAAATACCCAGCGATTGTATATAAACGTCAAAAAATCGATAATGATTTTGGAGATGATTTAGTTTATATACAATCGCATTTTTATTCTGTAATCGTGATAGATTCGAATCCTGATAGCCCTATTGTTATGGACGTTTCTCGAATTCCTGGGATTCAACATGATCGTAATTATGTTTCCGACAATCTGTATCACGATGCGTTTACACTTTACTATTAAGGAGGCAAATCTATGAGACTTAATTGGGATAATGCTGGCGAACGCTTGTTCGAAACCGGTGTCCGAAATGGTGTACTTTATCCTTTCAGCGAGAATAACTATGGTAAGGGCGTTCCATGGAATGGTCTTACAGCCGTAACTGAAACTCCGTCTGGCGCTGAAGCTACTGCACTTTATGCGGATGACATGAAGTATCTTAACCTTATGTCTACTGAGGAGTTTGGCGCTACAGTTGAGGCTTATACTTATCCGAAAGAATTTGAAGCTTGCGATGGTTCTGCTGAGGTCTCCGATGGCGTTACTATTGGCCAGCAGGAACGTAAGACTTTCGGTATGTCTTACCGGACGGTTATCGGTAATGACCTCGAAGGTAATGAACATGGCTATAAGCTTCATCTGATATATGGTGCGTTGGCAGCTCCTAGTGAGCGCGCTTACAGCACTATAAACGATTCCCCTGAGGCAATAACTTTTTCTTGGGAAGTATCGACTACTCCGGTTAACGTACCTGGTAGAAAGGCTACTTCTTTGCTTACTGTTGATTCTACAAAGTGCGATAAAACTAAACTTAAGCAGCTTGAAGATATACTGTATGGCATATCGGCTGATGAGTTTAGTGAAAGTGCAACGTATCAGGTTGGCGATTACTGTACTTATGAGAGTAAGACCTATAGGTGTAAGACAGCCATTCAGACTGCAGGAGCATGGGATTCGTCTAAGTGGGATGAGGTTAAAAATGTTGACGCCCGTCTACCTCTTCCTGCCGAAGTTATAGAACTTTTTGGACCTAAAGCGAACGGTTAATCTAAACTAGTTGTAGAGAGTCGTATTCAGGTAAGCTGGCGACTCTTTTTTATTTAGAAAGGAGAAATAATATGATCGTAAAGACTGTTACCTATACAGATTTTAATGGTAATGAACGTACTGAAAATTTTTGGTTCCATCTTTCTAGACCGGAACTTACCGAAATGCTTTTAGGAATAGATAATAATATCGAAACATATATAAAGACTATAATTAAGAGCGAGAATTACTATGAAATAGTTAAGATTTTTAAGAAACTTCTTCTGGAAGCTTATGGCGAAAAGTCTGAAGATGGACGAAGGTTCATTAAATCGCCTGAAAAAACGAAGGAATTTTCAGAAAGTGAAGCATATTCGGTTTTGTTCACTGAGCTGACAACGAATGAAGAGAAGGCCAGTGAGTTTATTAATGGCCTTATTTCTAAGGATACTGCAACAGGGAAGTAAAAACGAGGATAGGGAGAATGCTTCAGATTACAATACCTGCTAGGGAAATAGCTTATGACGAAGTCAAAAATGAGTTTTGCTATAGCAAAGAATGTACGTTGCAATTAGAGCATTCTCTTGTTTCCATTTCAAAATGGGAATCAAAGTGGCATAAACCATTTTTGGATAAAAAAGAAAAAACCGCAGAAGAAATAATAGATTACATTCGCTGCATGACAATTACTCAGAATGTTGACCCCGAAGTTTATAACAATCTAACAAAAGACAACATATCTGCGATTATAGCGTATATAGACGATCCTATGACCGCAACTTGGTTCAACGATGATAAAAACAAGAAACCGGTTCGTAGAGAGATACTAACTAATGAATTAATCTATTATGCTATGTGTTCATATAATATACCAGTGGAATTTCAGAAATGGCATCTCAATCGATTGCTAACACTTCTTCGAGTATTTGCAATTAAGAATGAGCCACCTAAGAAAATGTCTAAGAGCGAAATTATGCGACGCAATAAGTCTTTGAATGAAGCTCGGAGAAATGCTCTTGGTACGAGAGGATAGGCGGTGGGTTTAAGTGATTACCTTTAAGCAAACTGGGAATTTTTTTAAGTTTAAAAGATATACGGAAAGAATTAAAGAAGCAGTTAAGATTGGAAATTTAAATGCTTATGGTCGCGAAGGGGTAGCCGCTTTACAATCTGCAACACCTATAGATTCGGGTTTAACTGCTAATTCGTGGGACTATGAAATACAGCAGGGCAATAATCGCGTGTCGATTGTTTTTACGAACTCGAATATTCAAAATGGAGTTCCCATTGCCGTAATCATACAGTACGGCCACGCTTCTCGAAATGGAAGATGGGTAGAAGGACGTGATTATATTAATCCTGCTATTCAACCAATTTTTGACAAAATAGCAGAATCTGTATGGAAGGAGGTCACGAGAGCATGAGCAAAACGATTGACGAAAAAGTCGTTGAAATGCGATTTGATAATTCTCAATTCGAACGCAATGTGGCGACGAGTATGAGCACCATCGATAAACTCAAACGAAGTTTGAAATTTGATGGGGTTTCTAAGGGTATAGAAGATATTAGCGATTCTGCAAATCGTATCGATTTCTCGGGTTTTAGCAATGCCATTGACAGTGTCCAGATGAAATTCTCGGCACTTGAAGTCATGGCAGTCACGGCTTTGGCAAACATCACTAATTCGGCTGTAAATGCTGGTTTGAAGCTTGCAAAATCATTAACAATAGATCCGATTTCCACCGGATGGTCAAAATACAATACTAAGAATCAATCTGTAGCAACTATGGTTGCTCAAGGTTATGATATAGAAACCGTTAATTCGCAACTTGAAAGACTGAACTGGTTTACAGATGAAACAAGTTACGATTTCGCCCAAATGGTTGCTAATATCGCTAAATTCACAGCAACCGGCAAAGACTTGGACGAATCCGTTACTGCTATGGAAGGTATAGCAAACTGGGCAGCTTTGTCTGGTCAAAATGCTAACACAGCTAGTCATGCAATGTATCAGCTTTCCCAAGCTATGGGTGCTGGTGTCATGCGTTTGGAAGATTATAAGTCTATTCAGAACGTATCGATGGATACTGATGAGTTTCGCCAAAAAGCTTTGGATGCCGCAGTAGCATTAGGTACGTTAAAGAAAAATGCTGATGGTACATATTCTTCTTTGGTAGGCAAAGCGAATAATTTTACTAAATCTCAGTTTGCAACGAGCTTAACACAAGGAGCTTGGTTTACATCGGATGTCATGATGTCCGTTTTCCAAGATTATTCTAAAGCTGTTGATCAGATTTACGATTATGCAACTGAAAAAGGTATAACTGCATCTCAAGCCATAAAAGAATTAAACGGTCAAATTGATGCGTTTTCACTGAAGGGATTTAAAGCTGCACAGGAAGCTCGTACTTTTGAAGATGCTATAAATTCCGCTCGGGACGCTGTAAGCTCTGGCTGGTTAAATACTTTTGAATTGATATTTGGTAATGCGGAACAAGCCACTAGTACCTGGACTGATTTAGCAGAAATTATGTACGACATTTTTGCTGAACCTGGTAATACTCGCAATGAATTACTATCTCAATGGAGTGAACTTGGGGGGCAAAAAGCTCTCATCGAATCTCTAATGGGGATAGTAGGCCAGCTTAAAGATATGCTGGATATTTTAGGCGAAGCTTGGTCTAATGTATTTCCTCCAATGACCGCTGAACGATTAGTAGAGATTACTGAAAACTTTCGTGATTTTGTAAAATCAATTTCTGATTTTATACAAAAGCATCGTGATAATTTAGTTTCGACATTTCAGGGGTTATTTTCAGTTCTTCGTATTATCAAAGATGCTCTAAAAGGCGTTTGGACTGTCGTGCGATCCATTATTGATAATTCGGGATCTCTCGTGCCGATACTCTTAGAATTTACTGGCTCTTTGGGAGAAATGGTTACTTCTTTATCCAAGAGTATAGAAGAAGGAAATATTTTTGTTACTATTGGAGAAAAAATAGGCGGCGTTTTAAAATGGTTAACAGGTTTATTTTCTGGTGCTTCGCCTCATATTACAAATATATTTTCTGCTATTGGGAAAGGCGCTGCATTTGTTAGTAAAGTTTTATCAAAGCTTTTTAGCAATATAAAAGTGGACATGCCAAAGCTAATCAACAGTCTTTCCCTTGCTTCTATTTCAGTATTTCTTGGAAAAGCATTATCTGGCATTAAAAAGCCTCTTCAAATATTTAGCGATATAAAAGGTTCGATAGTGGGTGTGCTGGACGGTGTTCGAGATGCTTTGTCATCTTGGAAAACCAGCATAGATGCCAAATCGCTTTTGAATATATCGATTTCGATTGGGATATTAGCTGGTTCGTTAATGCTTATATCTTCTATTGAAAGCGATAAACTTATGAAATCAGTTGTCGCTATCGGAGCTTTGATGACAGAACTTGGCTTGTTCCTCAAGTTATTTTCGGGATTTGGTGGCGGTATAAAAGGATTTGGATCCATCGCTATAGCAATGGTTGGTATTTCAACTTCTGTGCTGATATTAGCTAGCGCAATGAAAATCCTTTCTAAAATACCCGAAGAGGATATAGGGCGTAGTATCGCGGCTCTTGTCGGAGTAATGGCAATTCTTACTGCAACAGCCCGCGCTTTTCCACAAAAGAAAATGTTAGGTGTCGGTCTAGCTATGGTTAGCGTTGCTACAGCAGTCGTTATATTAGCTGGAGCCATGAAGATATTTCAAACTCTTCAATGGGAAGACATCGCTAAGGGTATAGTTGCTATCGGTGGTTCACTTGGTGTCTTGGCGCTGTTCCTTACCGCGATGAACGATAATATCAAAGGGGCTTTTGCTTTAACAATTGCGGCAGGAGCTTTAATAACTTTGAGTCTTGCGTTAAAGATCTTTCAAACTCTTCAATGGGAAGACATTGCTAAGGGTATAGTGGCTATCGGAGGGTCACTTGGCGTACTAGCACTATTCCTTACCGCGATGAACGATAATATCAAAGGTGCTTTTGCTTTAACGATTGCGGCTGGAGCATTAATAACTTTGAGCCTTGCATTAAAGATATTTCAAACTCTTCAATGGGAAGACATTGCTAAGGGCATAGTCGCTATCGGCGGTTCACTTGGCGTACTAGCACTGTTCCTTACTGCAATGAACAACAACGTCAAGGGTGCTTTTGCTTTAACAATTGTAGCAGGTTCGCTAATAATATTGGGTACAGCATTAAAAATCCTAAGTAATATTCCTTTTACAAAGATGCTAGTAGCTCTTGGCGCTCTTGCAGGTACTTTTCTGGTTCTTGGGTTGGCAGGCGCGATTTTGACTCCCGTTATACCTACTATTCTTGGTTTGGCTGGTGCACTAGCCTTAGTTGGTGTAGCCATACTAGCATTCGGAGCTGGTCTTGCTTTAACTGGTGCTGGATTGACTGCCATCGCAGCTGGTTTAACCGCTTTAGCTTTAGCAAGTACGGCCAGTGTAAATGCCTTGATAACTGTGGTATCAGCTATCGTTACTGGTATTATCCAGGCAATTCTTGACGGTATTACGAGCCTTGTCGTAACCATTGGCGAAACTCTTCCGCTTATAGTAACTACGATATTGAACCTTATTACATCTATTCTTACGGCCATCGATGAGAATGGTCCGATGATATTTGAAAAGGTTCTTTCTATAATAACGGGTTTACTAGAGACTATTGCTAATAACATGCAGCCTATCGTTGAGGCAGGTATAGAAATCGTTTTGGGACTCATTCGTGGTATAAGTGAGAAAATGGATGATATAGCCCAAGCGGGTTTCGACTTGCTTATAAGTTTTATCGATGGTCTTTCGAAGGCAATTGATGAAAACTTCACTGATCTTCTGAATTCAGTATTGAATTTGATAACTACTATCATAGACAGTGTTGTTGAATTCTTGACTGGCGGAGCTGTAACCGACTTCTGTGCTTCGGGTAAAGCCGTTATAGAAGGATTCATCAAAGGTATGGGTGATATGATCGATGCTGTAGTGCAGAAAGCTAAAGACATCGCTAAGGCAGCCATAAGAACCGTTAAAGGCTGGCTTGGAATTAATTCTCCTTCTAAGGTTTTCAGAAAAATCGGCGTATATACCGGTGAAGGTTTAGCTTTGGGTTTGGAGGATTCCGAAAATAGTATTGCGAATTCTGCTATTGGCATTGGCAAAACAGCTAAGACTGCAATGGAAAAGGCTATTAATGGAATGTCGGATATTGTCAACGGCATCGATACTCAGCCTACGATTCGACCCATATTAGACTTATCGGATATAGAGTCCGGGGCTACTCGTATAGACAAGCTTTCGAATTCCTGGAATGGATACTCTATTGATGGAACGGTTAATCTGGCAAAAACTACTATGGGATCACTCCCGCTTCAGCCTAATAATGCAAGTCTTACCGCGTCTATGCTCGATCAAATTAAGAAACTTGGTAATGCTATGTCTGGCGAAAAGAACACTACCATAACTAATCATTTCTCAATTACTGGTGACAATCCGCGTGAAATCGCGAATGAAGTATCCAGAATACTCCAGCAGCAAGTCGAAAGGAGGGACGCTGTATGGGCATAATAATGTTTAATGGAGCGTCTTCCAAAGATTACGGTATCGAGGTTGAGCATCCACCTAAGTATAATTATCCAGAAAGAGACTACACTATTGTGCACGTTCCCGGACGTAACGGGGACTTAGTTCTCGATAGTGAATCCTATCAAAATGTAGAACGTGTGTATGAGTTGGCAATAGGCGAGTATCATGGCGATTTCACGGTACTCGCCAATCGTCTTTCCACATGGCTACACTCCGCTCGAACCTATGCACGATTAGAGGATAGCTACGAGCCAGAATATTATCGTATGGCTCTATATAAAGAAGGAACTTCTATTGAGAATTTCTTTCATCAGGGGGGCAGAGTAGAAGTCACCTTTAATTGCAAGCCTCAACGTTTTCTTAAAGAGGGCGAAAAAGCGGTTAGTATTACTAATGGTGATATTTGGGTTAATCCTACAAATCAAGTGGCTAAACCTCTAATCAAAATTACCGGTAGCAGTGGTACCTTTACAATAGGGGATCGGACTGTGACTCTCAATGCTATAAACGAGTATATAATGCTCGATAGCGAGCTGGAGCACGCTTATAAAGGGCTGACAAATTGCAATGCTGATATCTCAGCCCTTTATTTTCCGGTTCTTAACACCGGTGCAAATACGATAACCTGGACTGGTAATATTACAGCTGTAGAAATTATTCCTAGGTGGTGGACACTATGATTCCAATACTATATTCGCCAACAACTACTTCATTTACAACAGGAGGAATTGGCAAGCTTATAGATGCCGGCTCTTGTATAGTTACAGAGGAAAGAAATGGTTCCTATGAGTTAGAGATGACCTATCCTATAACGGGCCATCTTTATGACGAGATCAAACAGCGTAGTATTATATTCGCTAAACCAAGTCCAGCCCAGTCTGAACAGCCTTTTCGTGTGTATCGCATCACGAAGCCATTAAATAAGATTGTTACTATCTATGCTGCTCATATTAGCTACGATCTTAGTGGAATACCAGTAAAAAACTTCACTTCTCAGTCCGTACAAGCGGCTCTGACGGCCTTAACGACGTCTAGTGTGATAAGTAATCCATTCACATTTTGGAGCGATAAGACGAATTCTGGAGTCATGGAAATCGAAACTCCAACGCCTTGCCGAACAATTTTATCAAATATACTGGATGTTTATGGCGGAGAATACGAGTTCGATAAGTATACGGTTAAACTGCATTCTCTTCGCGGATTTGATAACGGTGTCTCCATAAAGTATGGCAAGAACCTTACAGATTTGGAACAGGATGAGAATTGTTCGAACGTCTATACCGGTGTATTACCCTACTGGACTGGTAATGATACGACTGTTAGCGGTTCGGTAGTAAATGCCCCTGGTACATACGATTTTACTCGTATATTACCGGTCGACTTTACCAGCGACTTTGAGGAACAACCCTCGACGACTCAGCTTGATAATGCCGCAACGAATTATATTTCGGCTAATAATATCGGCATTCCAGAAGTTAATCTAACTGTTTCTTTCGTTCATTTGAACCAGACGGAGGAGTATAAGAATCTTGGGATATTCGAACGGGTCGAACTTGGAGACACGATCAAGGTTGAATTTGCGGCTATGGGTGTTTCTTCGACTGCGAGATGTGTCAAAACCGTTTATAACACCTTGCTTGAACGGTATGACAATGTGGAACTCGGAGAAGTTAAGAAAGGTTTAGCGGATACCATTTCATCTCAAACTTCATCAATTATTGATATTTCGAAAAATAGTGGCGTATCCAGTGCAGTAAAAGCTGCTATAATAGCGGCATCTGAGGCTATAACCGGGCAGAAGGGCGGAAGTGTGATACTACACGATACTCGTGGCGGTAATAAGCCTAATGAGCTGCTGTTTTTAGATAATGATGATATTTCTCAAGCTCAGAAAGTTTGGCGTTTCAATTTATCAGGTTTTGGATATTCTTCTAACGGTTATGAAGGGCCATTTACCACAGCCATAACCAGAGATGGCTCGATAGTAGCAGACTTCATCACGACCGGTAGTATGGACGCGGCGCGGATTACCGCGGGTATACTCCAATCAAAAGATGGCCGATTTTTGATTGACCTGACTGCCAATACTATCACTATGAAAAATCCCAGCGGAAACACGGTGTTCTCATTTGATAGCAATGGCAACCTGACGGTCAGCGGAAACATTACAGCAACAGGCGGCTCAATCGCGGGATTTAAAATAAATGGGGACAATTTACAAGGCAATAGCTGCACACTATATTCCCAGGCTGGTAAAGGTGTATTAAAACTTGGTGGTACAACTATAACAGGGGTTAGCAATGGCTATACACATGTTGATACCGGAGCAATGTTTGATGGAGAAGTTTATGCCAAAACGGATTTACGCGGTCAGGGGTTATATGTCTACAACGGGCAGGTCACATTCAGTTTAGGAAGCAATAACTTTTATATCCTAGGTATGGAAGCTCAATCCGTCTCTTGGAGCGCGAATCTACGTCTTGACACCGATGATTTTCATGTATATAGAATTAGTTCCTCTAAACGCTTTAAACGCAACATACATGATATTCGGGAGTTTGACGATGTTGGAGATCGAATAGACCGAGTTCGAGCAGTAACGTTTGAGAGTAAGGCTAGTGGTGACAAAGGTCGCAGTGGCTATGGTTTCATTGCCGAGGAAATGGAACAAGAATTCCCATGGCTTACTGAGTATTGCAGAAATAAAGAAACCGGTATGGTAGAGGCCGAAAGTGTAAGCTACGATCGTGTTCCTGCTATCCTTTGGGCAGATGCACAGAAGACTCATGAACGGCTTAAAACACTCGAAGCTGAGCTTGTCGAGATAAAATCGTTGCTATCCAAGAAACTTAACAATTAAAAGAAGGGGAAGATATTTAATGTATCTGGATGCACAAACGATTATCACATTTGCTTCTCTTCTAACTGCTATGGGAGTAATAGCGCATTACTTGAACAAAGGTCATCAATGGTATATGAAGCAGGAGAAGCAGGACGTTGATATTACAGCAATTCAAAATGAAATTGTAGAACAAAAGAAGGAGCAACGGTTACATACTTATGCTCTCTTGGCTTGTTTAAAAGGATTAAAAGAACAAGGTTGCAATGGCCCCGTAACTGAGGCCATTAATGAAATAGAAAAACACTTGAACCAAAAAGCGCATGAATAAGGAGGTAATATTATGCAGTTTTTCAAGCTTAACGACAAGGTGTATGACGTTCTGAAGTGGGTAACTATGGTAGTACTTCCCGCACTCTCTACGCTGTATTTTGCTCTGGCTAATCAGTGGGGTCTTCCTTATAGCGAGGAAATAGTAAAGACCGTTATGGCGGTAATAACCTTCCTCGGTACAATACTTGGTATAAGCACAGCCGAGTATAGGAAGAGCTCGAATTAAGACGTAATTAACAGCGATTTATTGGGCTTAGAACAGGAAACACCCAAATAAATCGTATGAATTAAAAAGTGGTTAGGAGTGATACAAAGATGAAAAATGTAGGATATTCCTATATTATTCATATATCACTCCTACACCACGATTCCTACATAATCCGATATTGGTTTTAGTGGATAGCCGCAATGTGGGCAGATAATTGCTTTATCACTCGCTTGCAATTCACATTCTGGGCATTTACTACCCATTGATATTTACACCTCCAAAGTAAGTATATAGTGAATCTGTAAGAGTTGTCGATTTATACATACGCGGTTTTTACAGCCTCTTTTATGAGAATTATATTTATGGAGGTTTATATGGAATACAAACACTTTAGCTATAAGGGTCCGGTTACGAATTCATTCGGAAAATTACTAACCGATAAATGGGAAGGAGCGACAATGGCACCAACGCTTGCGAAAGCTCGTTCTAATCTAGGTTACCAGTTTAAGAAGGAATCTAACTTACTCCCATCTAGTAAGGTGATATTTAATGGACCAATTAAAGAAAACTGATTAACGGAACGAGTCCTACATGGACTCTTTCTTTTTGCATTTTTAAGGATTAGCTGTAAAGACGTTTACTACGAATTGTACAGACGGTTCTTCTGAATATTAGATCGCGAAAGGCAGTAAATACGCGAAACCTACATTTTCTATTATGAAAGGTAGGTGTATTATGATGAGGACTTTTGACAACATTATTTACAAGAGACATCATTTGATTATGGACGAAACCAAAGTAATGGAGGCACTGCGTATTATACAAAAGACGTGCGACCGGCTGCTTACTCAAATACAAATTGACATGGCAGTTGGAAGTTGTGGTTGGAAGAATAGTACGATGTGGTACATTAACTTAACTTGTTCCAATACCGAATGGCGAAATTTGATCAAAGAATTATTGATTGTACGAGTCTTCTCGAATAGAGACATACCACAAAATGATATTTATGTTTATACCACGGATTGAGCCCACGAGGGCTCTTTCTTTTTTCTACGCGAAATATGCACTTTCTGTTATGAAAGGAAGGTGATAATTATGTTAATCGCATTTATAGTGTATCTAGTAGTTGGAGTATTAGTGATGGTCGCTACTGCTAACATTTGGATTTGCAGAGTACAAGGCTGGTCTTTATTTCGTACGATTATTAATGTCGTGTGCACTACACTCGTTGCTCCTATTTGCTTGATTATCTGTATCGCGAATGAGATTTATCGTGCCTTGCATTAAGGATTTAAGAGACTTGGAAAACTGGGTCTCTTGTTCTTTTCGCGAATACCATATGCGGGTAACGATTATTAATGATATTTTATAGAAAAGGAGAATGGAATTATGAATTACACTTGGTACTTTATTGGGGGTATTATCTTGTTGATAGTCGGTCAGATTACTGGTTATCTGCGGGGTTTAAAAGATGGCAAGGAGATTTTTGGTACTCTTCGTATGGATCATTCGGATATTGAAGAACCACCTTATCTGTTCTTGGAGCTTAAAGGGCATACTGTTGACGATATTTCAAAACAGAAGTTTGTAACTTTCGCTGTTGAACAGAAAGATTTTCTTCCGCGAAATTAACATTTTCTTTTATGAAACCATAACGAAAGGGGTACAAAATGTTCACAGAAAGAAAAAAGCTAAAAGGTGAGATCGAAAAGGACTTTGATCATTTAGCCGAGTTGGAACCGTATGATGAAAAATACGCGAAAACGACCGAAAACCTAAGTCAGCTGTATGATTTGAAAAATAGGGAAGACAAGAATTTGACAGATCTGATAGTTGGATTGCTAGGAATTGGTTTACCATTGGTATTTTACGGAATATGGATGAACAGAGGCTTTAAGTTCGAAGAAACTGGAGCGTACACCTCGACGACATTTAGAGGACTGTTTAACAGATTTAAACCCACCAAGTAATTATGAAAGGATTAAGGTGTCTAACAAGGCATCTTAATTTCTGATTCTCTGAAAGGAGCATGAGATGACAAGGTTTATAGCGAACATTAAACGTTTTGTAAAACGAAACAACTCGACAATTCTATCGATCATAGGGTCCGGAGGGGTTATTGTAACGACAATACTTGCGATCCGTGCTACACCAAAAGCCTATGAACTTATAAAAGCAGATAGTCGTTTTAATCATGATGGCGACCCGTATGCTTACACCAAGCTGGAGGCTATACAATCAGCTTGGAAATGTTATATTCCGACCGCTATTTCATGCATGGGCACTATAATCTGTATATTAGGTTCGGACGCTATTAGCCGAAATAATAAGGAAGCATTGATCGGAGCTTATACTATTTTGAGTAATTCATATGAAGAGTATAAGTCAAAGATGCGAGAGCTCTATGGCGATGAAGCCGACAAAGAAGTTAGGGGTGCTATGATACGCTCTAAAGTCGATGACAATACTGGCTTAATGCTAAGCGATGAAAAATTCCTGTTTTTCGAAGAGTATTATGGGGAATTCTTCACTCGTACAAAAGAAGAGGTATTACTGGCCGAGTATCACTTCAATCGGAATTACCAGCTTAGAGGTTATGCAAACCTGAACGAACTATATGCGTTCTTGGATCTTCATCCCGCAAATACTTTATTTGGCGAGACTGTCGGATGGTCGATTGAAGCTGGCGAATGTTATTATGGTTATTCATGGATTGATTTCGATCACGAATTGGTGACGTTGGATGATGGGTTAGAGTGTATTTATATTCACTTTCCGTTTCCTCCGACAGCTGATTATCTCGATATGGAATAATTTACGCACAATTATCTTTTTGTTTTTACGCGAAATAAACATTTTATATTATGAAAGGAGGCTAAAAGCTTATGAACATTAAAACGATTAAAATCTTGAATATAGCTCTTAGCATAATCGGAATGGCAGTAACTTTCGCCATCGACCGTATTAATGACAAGAAGCTAGATGGAGTAATCGAAGATAAGATTGCTAAAGCACTCGCGAACAAACAGTAAGGGTCCGGAACACGGACTCTTATTTATTTGGAGTACTTATAGCGGCGTTGAGAGGAAGATAAAATGGCGAGCAATGAAGAAACTGTACGCGATGTTTTTGAAACATTGAATGAAAAGCAGAAGACTGTAGTTTACGCTTTAATCGGTCAGGTTCTAGAAAATGAAAAAACTGTAAGCGATGTTTTTGAAACATTGACTGAAAAGCAGAAGACTGTAGTTTATGCTTTAATCGGTCAGGCTCTCGAAGATGCAAAAAACGACGAATATGACAACTGATCAGGCTATTAATTTCATTCGTAGCTATTGTTCGAAAACTATTCCCAAACCGAAAGTCGGATGGCCCCACTATTATCTGCAAGAAGTAGCTTATTCATCTTGTGCAGCAAGCGAGATAATTAAAAGACTTGAAAGTAGTACGGACGATCCGATTCAAACAGTTAAACAATTTAAGGAAGAGATGTATGAATTTTATAGCATGAATGATGGAGCAAGAAGCGTGGTGTTTTCTTATGCTTATGAAACAGCAGAGGAGATTTATATTCTATTGTCAAGAAAAGCGTTATCATTAAAAAGGAGTATGAAATGAGCACATCTAAAATGGCAGCATTTATGCATAAAGCCAAAACTGTTTTAAATACCTATTATCCTGAAATTTTAACAGGTATTGGTATTACTGGGATGCTTACATCTACGATATTGGCTGTTAGAGCTACGCCAACGGCATTGCGTTTGATTGAAGCATCTAAGCAGGAACTTAATCAAGATAAATTGACTCCGATCGAAACAGTCAAAGCCACATGGCGTTCTTATTTACCATCTGTAATAGCTAGTGGGATGTCTATTGCCTGTCTAATCGGAGCGAGTTCGGAAAATGCTAAGCGTAGAGCAGCATTGACTGCAGCATGGAGCATAACCGAGGCTGCTCTTAACAAGTATGAAAAAAAAGTGGTTGAAATCGTCGGAGAAAAGAAGAATGAGATTATTCGTGACGCTATAGCGGAGGATCATATTAAAGAAAACCCGATTAAAACTAACGAAGTAATCATAACCTCTAAGGGCGATACGATTTGCTTTGATACTATTTCATCAAGATATTTCAAATCAGATATCGAAAAACTCAAGCATGTGCAAAACGAGGTAAATAAGCGCCTCGTCAATGAAATGTACATCTCACTTAATGAGTTTTACTACGAAATAGGGCTGCCGCCAATAAAAATTGGAGATGACTTGGGTTGGAATATTGCGGACGGCCTTATCAATTTTAGGTTTAGCGCTCATCTGTCCGAAGATGGAACTCCGTGCATAGCGGTAGATTATAACATATCTCCTACGTATAAATATTGCCGTTAGTACGCGAAAATTACATTTTCTATTATGAAGGAAACATTAACTTATTATAATCTGAAAGGAGAACAATTATGGAAACTAACGAAATCATGACTAACGCAGAGGACATCATGGACGTCACTGAAGAGGTTGCAACTTGTGGAGGAAGTAAGACCCTTAAGATAGCTGGGGTGGTTACTGGGGCAGCACTTATAGGCGTAGTAGCATATAAGTATGCCATCAAACCGCTCTGGACTAAACTCAAGGCGAAGCACGAAGCAAAGAAAGCTTCTAAAGAGGCCGTTTATGTAGAATCTAAGGAGGATGAATTCGAAGAGTTCAATGATTGGGAAGAGAAGATCAAGTAATTGATGTGACCCAAAAGTATAGGTGTCTGTAACAAGGCACCTTTACTTTTTTTATTAGCAGATAGGAGTAATCGAATGGCCGAAAACAACACGACTGTGGATATATTAAATGATTTGAAACCGAATTCTGATAAGTATAAGGAGAGAACGAAAACAGAATCAGAAAAAAACTTGGGGCGTATCGTAACAGGCAATGTCAGTGTAAAGAAGAAAAACGATATTCAAAAATTCGCTGAGACATTTGTAAAAGAAGATTTGCATACTGTCAAATCTTATATTTGGACCGAGGTATTACTTCCGGCGTTTAAAGCTGTCATATCGGATAGCGTAAACATGATGCTTTACGGTGAGACGTCAAGAAATAGAAAAACAAATAATAAACGAGTATCGCAGGTTTCATATAGTAGTTATTACGATAGACCGAATGATCGCAGGGAACCTAATTACGTTCGTAGTGCGTCACGATACATCTTTGATGACTTGAAATTCGAAGATCGTGGAGACGCCGACGAGGTATTGTCAACATTAGACGATCTGCTAAATCGCTATCCATCGGTTAGCATAGCTGATCTTAATGAATTGGTAGGTATTACAGGACGCTATACCGATAATAAATACGGTTGGACTGATATTAGTCAAGCATATATCGAGCGTACCCGTGATGGTTATATTTTAAGAATGCCCAAAGCAATTCCATTAGATTAAGAAGGAGAAAAGAATGAGTAACATTAGTACTAAAGCAGCTAGTTTTGTTAAGAAGACCGGCTTTCAGTTGCGTCAGTATAGCCCCGAGATTCTTGTAGTGGCTGGAGTTATAGGCACCGTTGTAAGCGCCGTAATGGCCTGCAAGGCAACCACCAAGGTGAATGATATTTTGGAGCAGCATAAAGAGGATGTTGAAAAAATACATACGGTAGCTAAAGATGAGAAGTACGCTGATGAGTATACCGAGAGCGATATGAAAAAGGATCTTACAATAGTTTATGCTCAGACAGCATTGAAATTTGCTAAGCTGTATGGCCCGGCGGTTCTTCTTGGCGGTCTGTCAATAACTGGGATTCTGACGTCGAACAATATTCTTCGTAAGCGGAATATTGCACTTGCAACTGCATATGCGGCTCTCGATAAGAGCTTTAAGGGTTATCGTGAACGCCTTACTGAACGTTATGGCGAAACTGTGGATCATGAATTGAAATATGGCATTAAGGCTCAGAAGATAGAAGAGACCGTTGTAGACGAAAACGGAAAAACTAAGAAAACCAAGACTGTAGTTCCGGTCGTAGAAAATGAAAAGAACAGTGTATACGCTCGCTTCTTTGACGAAACTAATCCGAATTGGGAGAAGAATCCGGATTATAATTTGATGTTCCTCCGTGCTCAGGAAAACTATGCTAATCAGAGGCTTCGTGCAGATGGCTATCTTTTCTTGAACGATGTTTACGAGAGCCTTGGAATTCCTAAATGTAGTATAGGTCAAGTAGTTGGTTGGATTTATGATCCAGAGGACCAGAACGCGGATTGTCGTGTTTCTTTCGGTATTTACGATCTTTATAGGGCAGTATCTAGAGATTTTGTAAATGGTATCGAACCCGCCATTCTTCTTGACTTTAATGTTGATGGAGTAATGTGGGACAAAATCAATCCAAAACACTAAAACAAGTAGGAAGTAAGACTACGGATCTGATTAATGGAATAATTGTCCAAATTGATGATATTTTGGATTTGGCTTTAACCATTATGAAGATCCGTACAGAGGAGAAAAAATGCACAAAGCAATTATATTTATAGGCGGTGTGGCAGTAGGGTCATTCGTGACTTGGAGGCTGCTTAAAGAGAAGTACATACGTCAAACGCAGGAAGAGATAAATGAGGTAAGGGAGCATTATCGTAAAAAGAAAGAGTCGGAAGAAGTAACTGTTGATTCGAATGGTGCTACAGAAACTAACGAAAAGCCCGATTTGATAGCGTACGCTGCGAAACTGACGAAGAATGGTTATATCGACTATACTAATCCCAAGAGCCTTGTTAAAGCTACTGGAGATATGATCGATGCAGTAGTACAGAAAGATAATGAAGAATCTTTGGATCCGGTAATACTAAACGATCCATCATATCAGCCTCCTTATATTATTTCGCCTGAAGATTTCGCCATAGATGACGAATACACCATAGTCAATTTGAACTATTATATTGATGGTGTTTTAACCGATGAAGATGATCATATCGTCGAAAATGTTGATGACGTGGTAGGTTTGGAAAATCTAAACCATATGGGTGAGTACGAGGATGACGCACTGCATATTCGTAATGAAAATTACAAGTGCGAATACGAGATTCTTTTGTCTCGTAGGCTTTACCATGATACAACGGAGGTGAATTAGTATAGATGATAGACGATGAGCTGTGCAACGAATATTTTGACTGGATGTATCAGCTCGTCCATGACAAATACTATACGAAGAATCTATCCTATCGTAAGCTTTTGATGGCACTTTTTGAGAAGGATTTCTATTATATTTTGCCAAGAGATAGGAATCGAGCCCAAGATGGGATAGATCTTCGATATAGATTCGGATATGAATGCGGTTATTCGCACGCACTCATAAAGGAACACCTGGATGATAATAATGTATCAGTCCTTGAAATGATGGTCGCACTGGCTTTTCGTTGTGAAGAACAAATCATGGACGATCCAGATATTGGAGATAGAACAGGCCAATGGTTCTGGAGTATGATAGAAAATCTCGGATTGATGTCGATGGATGATAGGAATTTTGATGCGGATTATATAAACTATGTTATAACTCGTTTTCTTGAACGAGAATACGCTCCAAATGGCGAAGGTGGTTTATTTAAAACGAATCGAAACCATTGTGACATGCGATCAACCGAAATATGGTATCAGCTATGCTGGTATTTAACAGATTTAAATAATTGAGGTGGCCATGACTCAACAAATGATATTTGACCAATTAATCGCTAGGTTTCCTCAATTTTCGAACCTAATCAGTCAGTGGTTTCCGAAAGGACCGAATGCTATAATAATCGAACTTCTCAATAAAGAGGAATTGATATTTACATTTGCTAGTCCATCAAATTGGAGCTTAGAGACGATTAATAATTATATTTCAAATAAGAGAGGAGGATAACATGAATGATGGACTTCTTAATGATTTCAACACGTAGTACAAGGCGTGGAGTAATCGAAATCTATCCGAAGTTTATTGTCTGTAAAAGCTCCGATCTTATGATTCGCGGTGGCGATTTTTATGCCATCTGGGTTGAGGAACGCGGTTTATGGTCCACTGAGGAGCAGGACGCACTGCAACTCATAGATCGCGAACTGGATAGATATGCCGAGGAAAATCGGCAAAAGTTTGATTCAAACATAAAGGTCCTTCATATGTGGGATGCCGAATCTGGAATGATAGATTCATGGCATAAATATTGTCAAAAGCAAATGCGTGACAACTATCACATGTTGGACGAAGAGTTGATATTCTCGAATACTGAATTGAAAAAAACTGATTACGCGAGTAAAAAACTTAATTATCCTCTTGAAGCGGGTGATATTTCAGCGTATGACAAGTTAATGTCTACTCTTTATTCAGACGAAGAACGACATAAGATAGAATGGGCTATTGGCTCAATCGTATCTGGAGATAGTAAGAAACTTCAAAAATTTTTAGTTCTTTATGGTGCTGCCGGAACTGGTAAATCGACCGTTCTAAATATTATTCAGCAGTTATTCGAAGGATATTATTCAGTTTTTGATGCGAAAGCTCTTGGCTCGTCAAGTAACTCATTTGCTCTGGAAGCATTTAAGTCTAATCCGCTAGTGGCTATTCAACACGACGGCGATTTGTCTCGAATTGAAGACAATACACGACTTAACAGCTTGGTTTCACATGAGCTTATGACAGTTAATGAGAAATTCAAATCCACTTACGCCAATCGCTTTAAATGTTTACTATTCATGGGTACGAATAAGCCTGTAAAAATTACGGACGCAAAATCGGGTCTTATTAGACGTCTGATTGATGTATCCCCAACTGGCAATAAGCTTAATAGCAAAGAGTATAAGACTACTGTAGATCGCATTAAATTTGAGCTGGGTGGTATAGCATATCATTGTCTGGAGGTTTATAAGGAGAACCCTGGAGCGTATGATACTTATATACCATTAGCAATGCTTGGTGCGTCTAACGATTTCTACAATTATATTTTAGACTCTTATTACGTTTTTAAGAACGAAGATGGTACTACGCTAAAAGCCGCTTGGAAAATGTATAACACTTATTGCGATGAAGCTAAGGTAGCTTATCCATTAAGTCAAAGGGTGTTTAAGGAAGAGCTTAAGAATTATTTCCGAGATTATAAGGAACGTTTTACAATGGACGATGGTACAAGATCTCGTAGTTACTATTCGGGTTTCCGGACAGACAAGTTTGAAGACGTCAAACTTACTACCAAATGTGAGCCTGATATTTCAACTATTGAGTTTAAATCTCAAAAGTCTATTTTCGACGAGGTATGTTCGAATTGTCCGGCACAATATGCAACATCTAAGGAAACTCCAAGTAAACCTTGGGATGATGTGACTACAACACTTAAAGATATTTCAACGACCAAGGTGCATTATGTAAAGCTTCCCGAAAATCATATCGTAATCGACTTTGATATCCCAGATGAAAGTGGAGAAAAATCATTCGAAGCTAATCTGGCTGCTGCGAGCAAATGGCCAGCAACATATGCGGAATTGAGTAAAAGCGGTAAGGGAATTCACTTGCATTATATTTATACTGGTGATTCCAAGAAACTTAGCCGATTCTATGATGATCATATCGAGGTCAAAGTCTTTACGGGTAAAAGCTCTCTTAGACGTAAATTGACTAAATGCAATAATCTACCTATAGCACAAATAAGCTCAGGTTTACCAATGAAAGGAGAAAATAAGATGGTAAATTTTGAGGGCATTAAGAACGAGAAGGCTTTAAGAACATTTATTAAACGAAATCTGAACAAGGAATATCATGCCAACACCAAACCGAGTATCGACTTCATATATAAAGGGCTTGAGGATGCTTATTCTAATGGATTGCAATATGATATTTCCGATATGCGCAATTCGATACTCAACTTTGCTATGAGCAGTACGAACCAAGCGGAATACTGCGTCAAATTGGTTAAAAAGATGCGGTTCAAATCGGATGATATTTCTAAGCCCTCGAAAAGTGAAGATGTTCGGCTTGTTTTTTATGATGTTGAAGTTTTCCCAAATCTATTTTTAGTCAATTGGAAATTTCAGGGTGATGGAAAACCGGTCGTACGTATGATCAATCCAACACCTATTGAAATTGAAGATCTAATGCGCTTCAATCTTGTCGGATTCAATTGCCGACGTTACGACAATCATATATTGTATGCTCGACTTATGGGTTATACAAACGAGCAATTATATTCTTTGTCGCAAAAGATAATAACCGGAAATCGGGACGCATTTTTTGGTGAGGCTTATAACGTATCGTATACCGATGTCTACGATTTCTGTTCTAAAAAGCAATCACTTAAAAAGTGGGAAATCGAGCTCGGAATACATCATCAAGAACTTGGTTTGCCTTGGGATCAACCTGTCCCGAAAGAGATGTGGACCAAAGTTGCTGAATATTGTGACAATGACGTTATAGCAACCGAAGCGGTATTCGATAACCGTCAAGCGGATTTCATAGCTCGAAAAGTCTTGGCGGATGTGGCTGGTATGTCTGTTAATGACACAACCAACTCACTTACCACAAGAATTATATTTGGCGATAATCGTAAACCTCAGGATCAATTTGAATATCGGGATATGGGCTTGGTTACAAAGGAAACTTCTCCTGTGACTGTTTCTCCTGATGGATGTATATTTGATAGTTTTGGTGATGAATACACACTTTTCGATGAGAATTTAAAACCTGTATTTCCTGGATATGTCTACGACAATGGTATTTCCACTTATCGAGGAGAGGAAGTTGGCGAAGGTGGTTACGTATATTCCGAACCTGGTATGTACGGAAATATTGCATTACTGGATATTGCCTCAATGCATCCGAGCAGTATAGTCGCGGAAGAGCTTTTCGGTCCGGTTTATACCAAACGATTCAAAGAAATTCTCGACGCTCGTATAGCTATTAAGCATAAGGACTTCGACAAAGCGAAGAAAATGCTGGATGGAGCTTTGGCTAAATACTTAACGGATGAGACCGCAGCAGCAGATTTGGCTCAGGCTTTGAAAATTGCTATCAATTCTGTTTATGGTTTGACTTCAGCAACGTTTGATAATCCTTTTCGTGATGTTCGCAATCGGGATAATATTGTCGCTAAGCGTGGAGCTCTCTTTATGATAAACCTAAAGCACGTTGTTCAGTCGAAGGGCTTCACTGTGGCGCATATAAAGACAGATTCGATAAAGATACCCGATGCTACTCCGGAAATAATCGATTTTATAACTAAGTACGGACGGCAATATGGATATAACTTTGAGCATGAGGCTACTTACGACCGTATGTGTCTCGTTAATGACGCCGTTTATATTGCTAAGTACGCCACCATCGATCATTGCTGCGAGCTATATGGGGAAGAATATGTCAATGAAGCCAAAGATATCCTCAAGGATTGTAAGAAGCATGGCGGTGAATGGACAGCCACTGGTACGCAATTCCAAGTACCGTATGTCTTTAAGAAACTATTCACACATGAAGATATTACACTTGACGATCTTTGCGAAACAAAATCCGTAAGCTCCGCTTTATATTTGGATATGAACGAGAATTTGCCTGATGTGAGTGATCTGGAAAAAGAGGTTGCAGTTCTTCTCAAGAAGTACAGTGACGAAAATGGCGATTTGCCGTTTGATATTGACGATCGTGTTCTAGCTTTGAACGCTGATATTTCCAAAGGTCACGACTATCACTTCATCGGTAAAGTCGGCCAATTCTGTCCGATAAAACCCGGATGTGGCGGCGGAATACTGTTGCGCGAAACCGAAAACAAGAAAACCGGCGAAAAAGGTTATGCGGCAGTTAGCGGTTCCAAAGGTTATCGATGGATGGAATCCGAAATGGTCAAATCGAATAAAAAAGAAAACGATATAGACTATCGCTATTACGAGACAATGGCAAACGATGCTGTTGCTGCTATTTTTGATTATGGCGACTTTGAATGGTTTGTTTCAGATGACCCATATGTAAAAGCAATTCCCGATGACAAACCACCATTTGATATTTAAAAAAAAAGGAGTTAAGTAACATGGCATATAAGAATGTAGATAACATTATAATTGAAAACGCTCACATTATATTTCGAAATTTTGCCGGAGAGGAAACGACATTCAATAGAGCTGGCAATCGTAACTTCTGTGTTATCATAGACGATCCAGAAATGGCGCAGCGCCTTCGTGAAGATGGATGGAACGTTCGAGCACTTAAACCCAGAGATGAAGATGACGAGCCCACGAATTATATTCAGGTTACAGTCAGCTTTAAGGTGATTCCTCCAAAGATCGTTATGATTACTCATAAGGGTAAGAAGGTTCTTTTGGACGAGGATAGCATAGAAACACTCGACTTTGCAGAAATTGCCAATGTAGACCTGACTATTCGACCCTATAATTGGGAGTTGAATGGTAAGGAAGGCATCAAAGCTTATCTGAAGACTATGTACGTCACGATTGCAGACGATGAGTTCGCTGATAAGTATTCAGACGACGGTGATAGTGAGTGGTAAATTAAAGTTTTACGCAAAATTTGCAACTCGTATTATGAGAGAAAAAGTAATAGCTCAGTGGTAGAGCACTAGGTTTAAAACTTAGAGGACGAGGGTTCGAGTCCCTTTTACTTTTTCTCTTAAGTTATATTTAGGAGGTAAAGTTCTATATGGCTGGTATATCGCTTCGAGATTACCAACTCGACGCCGTTAAACGAATGAAAAACGGTTGCATTCTATGCGGTGGCGTCGGGAGCGGTAAATCGAGAACAGGTCTGGCATACTATTATATTTGTCAAGGCGGCGAAATTGGTACGGACGAATACGTTGCAATGGACGACGTTGGTATCAAAGACCTTTATATTATTACCACGGCCAGAAAACGAGATACTAAAGAATGGGAAGCCGAGTTGATTCCTTTTTTACTTTCGCCAAATAAGGAAGACAATCTATATCACAATAAAGTCGTTATTGATTCTTGGAATAACATTCATAAATATGCTGAAGTATCTGGTGCCTTCTTTATATTTGACGAGCAGCGAGTAGTAGGATCCGGAACTTGGGTAAAGGCATTTCTTAAAATTGCCAAGCATAATGACTGGATTTTGTTAAGTGCGACACCTGGGGATACGTGGTCGGATTATATTCCGGTCTTCATAGCCAATGGGTTTTACAAAAACCGCACTCAGTTTAAAAACGATCATATTGTATATCGCTGGGTAAACGGTAGTTATCCTAAAATTGATAGATATTTAAACACTGGGCGGCTTATTCGATTGCGCAATTCGATTCTGGTAAATATGGATTTTCGTCGAGAGACTGTATCGCATCACGAAGATGTATATGTTCAGTATGATATTTTGAGCTATAAGAGCATCTATCGAAATCGCTGGAATATTTGGGAAGACAAGCCAATTGAAAACGCGAGTGAATTGTGTTTTGCTTTACGGCGTGTTGTAAACTCTGATGAGTCTCGATGTGTGGCTTTGCTGGAATTGTTAGAACGTCACTCACGAGCTATTATATTTTACAATTATGATTACGAGCTAGCTATTCTTAAAAGTCTTCATTATGGCGATCAGGTAGAGATTGCAGAATGGAATGGCCACAAGCATCAACCAATTCCTGATACAGACAAATGGATATATTTAGTTCAGTATAATGCAGGAGCGGAAGGCTGGAACTGTATTAAAACAGATACTATTATATTCTATTCTCAAAACTATTCTTATAAGGTAATGACCCAAGCAAGCGGTAGAATCGATAGGCTCAATACTCCTTATAAGGATTTATATTACTATCACTTTAAAACTCATTCAGGAATTGATTTGGCGATTTCAAAAGCATTAAAGAAAAAACAAAATTTTAACGAAGGGAAATTTATATCAGATGGAAAATAGTGTTCTGGATTGGGCGAAAAACGAAGTAGAATTGGCTTGCCGTAGAGAGCAAGACGCAGCATCTGGGAACGAATGGGCGTATGGTGTAGCATGCTACGAAAACGCACTTAAAGCTTTCGAAGTTCTTACAAATGTACAGCATTCTGGGATGAGTATTCAAATCACAAAGAACATTCTTAACCGCCTTATTGAAGGAAGACCTCTAACCCCCATTTACGATACTGATGATAGCTGGGAAGAACCTGTTTGGGAGAACCACTGGCAACACAAACGCATGAGCAGCCTATTTAAAACAATATTGCCAGATGGATCGATACATTATACCGATGTCAATCGTTTCGTTGGGGTTGATATCCATAACGGTTCTTCTTGGCATAGCAGTCTAATTGATAAAATCATGGACGAATATTTCCCTGTTAAAATGCCGTACTGTCCCGGGAATGCTATTAAAGTTTATATTGAGGATTTCTTGTCTTTGGACGGAAATGGTGATTTTGATACTAAAGGGATATTCTACGCCGTGTTGCCTGATGGTGAAATATTCAATATCAATAGGTTCTTTACTGATAGGGAAAATAAAGATTGGCGTGAGATTACGTGGGAAACCTATTGCGAGCTTCGAGAAAATTCGTCTGATCTGAATGATTCTAATGTCGATATTTTGGCTTAATTGATATTTTTTGAAAGGAGTGCGTCATGTCAGTAACTCGTAATGAAATGAAGAACGAAGCATTAGCTCGAATGCGTATTCTTAAGATTCGTGAAAATGCCGTCAACGATCTTGAAAAAAATGACATAGTTACCGTCTCGTTCTTCGGATGTGGAATCTTATTTTGGCACACTGATAAGCAAATCGAGCTTATTAAAAAATTTGAAAACCAGTATAATTGTTTGGTTTATCATGCTATAACCTCTACTACCGAAACCGAGGAATTGTTGACGCTTCTTTATATTTCTCAGTACGAAGACGATTGGCCAACTGATCGTGAGGATCTTAAAAACTATGATCCTAGATATGGCTACTCGATCATGGCGTATGTATATAATTTGACCAATGATACTTTTTCCGAATTTGAAAGTGTTTGTGTGAAGCCTAAGAACGGCGGGCTTATTCGCACTGCATAAAGGAGGATCAATGATGGATAATATCGAAAAAGAAGTATATTTTTACGAATATTGTAAAACTTGTAAGTACGCGGAACTTAAAGGCGATGAAGAACCGTGTAACGAATGTTTGGAGAATCCCACCAATACATACTCACATAAACCAGTCAATTATAAGGAGAAATAATAATGACACGTGACATATTTAATAAACTGATTGACGAGCTTGATGCTTCCTCTAAAAAAGTTCTAAAGAATAAAAACGCGCTATATGGTAAAAAAGATGATCCTCTGCATAATTTTAAAGAGGGAGCAAGTATCGCAAACTGTACGCCGGCTCAGTGCTGTTGGGGATATTTGACTAAGCACCTTGTGGCACTTCGTGATAAGGTTGAATATTCCGATTGGTCTGACCGAGACGATCTTCTCGAAAAGTGTCAGGATTCGATCAATTATATTTACTTTATATGGCTTCTTGCTAACGAAGCTTACGCAGACCAGATTGAATTGGATAGAATTGACCAAGCTTTCACAGACATGATGGCAATGAAGAATCAATTTAACGAGCTATCAAATATTAATTCCTAGTCACGCGAAAAATACATTCCCTATAATGAAGGGAGTTGATTTAACATGACAATTAAAGATTGGTTGAAGAAAACGATTACGACACGTAATTATGTTGATGGAACAGAAATTCAAGAGAAACGACCGAGGTTGTACTGTAATGATGGATATTCTATTTCGGTACAAGCCAGCGAATTTCATTATTGTGAACCAAGATGCAATGGGATGCAAGATTATGAAAGCGTTGAGCTTGGTTATCCGAGTATAGAAGATGAACTCATTAACGAGTATGCCGAAGACGAACCATACACTGAAACCGTTTATGGTTACGTGCCTATCGAAATAGTCGAAGAGCTTATCAATAAGCATGGAGGAATCAAAGCTTAATAAAACAATAAAGTAAGAGGTCACAAAAGTGGCCTTTTACTTTTTTCTTAGTTCTATAAATTATCAAAAGGACAATAACGATGATTAAACTTGATGTATGCGAATATTGTCAGGACTGCTTGGAATTTGAACCGTATGTAGATCAAAGACCGGTTTTATATTATTCAAATGAAGAGCAATACCTTTGCGGTGATACGGTAGTAAAATGCGAAAACCAATGCAAATGCAAAGTTCTTTATAATCATCTGAAAAAGGAGAATAGCGATGGCACTAGCAAAGAAATGCGATAGATGTGGAAAATTGTACGAGCATTATCCGACCGAAAATAAATTGCAATACAATGCGATACGAAGAATTCAAAGAAACGCTATCGGCAACACGATAAACTCTTCTTATGCTATAGACTTATGCCCAGAATGCATGGATAAGTTTGAGAAGTTCATGTCTGATAAGTTTCAGGAGGATAAAAAATGATGAAAATTGAAACCTGGTGTGGGTACGACATTCGTTTCGTTGAAATTAATGGCGAATGGTGGGCTATCCTTAAAGATATTTGCGATGCTCTTCAACTGAGAACTGCGAAAATAGCAGAGCGTCTTGAACCGAGCATGCTTGAAAGAGTCTTGGTCGATACATCTGATGTCCCTTCAAAGGACCTTAGATACGAGCACGATCCTATTAGTGAAGACTTTGGGCGTCGTCCTGGAGATAATAAAACTCGCTGGATGCTTGCCGTCAACGAATTAGGTATATACGAAGCTTTATTTGCTAGCAGACGTCTTGAAGCTCGTAAGTTCCGTACGTGGACAGGTATGGTTATGAAGAAACTCCGCGCTAGTGTTGGCCTTGAAGGTTACGAGGTCATGCGTATGACAGAGAAGGATATTCAGGATGATATTGACCATATTCTGGATACTCTGTTCTGGGATGAAGAAAAGAAGTGTCTTATGCAGTCGGTCACTATACAGGGTGGCGATGTTGAGCAAGTGAAATACTTTTCCTGCTTATCGGAAGGAGATAAACAATGAATCTTGAGGAATTACTTAACACAAAGGAAAACGAGCGATTGAAAACCGAGATAAATCTTCTTCGCGAACATCTTCGTGATGCGCAAAATGATTATGAGGAGCTTAAGGAGTTCATGACCAGTGATTGTATAGCACTTACTAATCGTTGCTGGACGTTGACACGTGGAGCTATGTGCATCTTCTGTGAATTGGACGCATTTAAGTGCCCGCATGCTATGATCGATGATCAAAAAATTAAAGCCACTAAGAAAATGATGAGGGAGTTAAATAGTTCATGTTGGGGCAACTATACATTTGAGCTGTCGACAGAAGATATTATGGCTCTTCTAAAAGGCAAAACTCTTGCCACCGATAACGGTGAGTATGGTATATTTATTAAACTGGAGGATAAAAATGCTTAAAATTGAAAACACCGAGGTTGTAGGTTTTGAGGCAGCTATTAGAGGAATGAGAAATCCGATGAACTCGTGGGATAAGAGTGATAGTTGTACTAAAGGATTCGTTTGGTGTAATGAATTCTGCGGAAAACCGATTGATGGATGCGATAAAGAAAGTGGTTTGTATTTGGGCCCCAACGATCACGATCTAATGATGCGTCTTCGCAACGCCGGTACAGATCATCGTAAATTCATGCGGATGATCATTGTCTATCTTGATATTACGGCACCGCTGTATTGGTGGAAAGAATTCGATACTTACAAAGTTGGAACAGTTGCAAACTCTTGCAGTACGATGCATAAGATTGCGGATAAGGAGTTTACATTTGATGACTTCAGCCATGAAAAGCTTATAAACTCTGCATGCATGGAAATTCGAGAACAGCATATTCGTATAAGCCCAATACAAGCATTGGCAACGACCATTGAATGCTTAAATTCCTACAGGGATTTATATTTACAAACCAAAGATAAGAAATACTGGTGGCAGATGATCCAGCTACTTCCGAGTAGCTATAACCAGAAACGTACAGTAATGTTGAATTATGAGGTATTGGCAAACATGTACAAGTCTCGTCGGAACCATAAGCTCGATGAGTGGCATACCTTCTGTGACTGGATTGAGAGGCTGCCGTACAGTGAGCTGATTACTGGTAAGGAGGAAAATAATGACTAGTGAACAGTATCGTACCTATCTCACCGAGTCTATTAAAATCGGAGCTCAGATGATGCACGATATGGCGGAGGACATTGCTGGGAGATCTGATTTTATTTCGAACTTAAAGGTGACAATTGAATTCGATCCCGAAATGAGATCCATTCCAGAGTTAACGATTGAAAGATCACATCTTCCTAATCAGGAGCAATTGAACAGATTGCTGGATATTCGACAAAAAGCAAAATATGAAATGAACCAATCTATAAATTGATTTTTTTGAAATAAGGGTCGATATTTATGGCAGAAAAGCAAAAAAGAAACGCGAAAAAAGTCGTTTGCAGAGCTCAGTTAAGCCCAAGAGAAAGTCAAACTCTTGACGAAATTTGCAAATATTCAAAACTAACAAAATCAGATGCAATTCGCAGAGCATTGAAATATTATTACGACGATCATTGCCCTTGCAATACTGAACAAAAAAACATTATTGATAAAGCTACTGAAAAAGGTTACCTCAATGGCTTTGAATTTTCTATTCTTGTTCAGAAATTGCTTATATCCGAAAATGGATATGTAATTGATACGGGAAATTGGGAAAATGTAAATGCCGAAGTGGCCTTGCGTCTGGTTGAAAAGATAAGGAAGCATCCAATTCTCTGGAAACTTTTCTTTATGGTCGCATGAAAGGAGAACAACTAATGCCTAACTCAGAAGTAAAAGAAACATTATGTACTCGCTGCGCTCATCGGGAAGTATGTATTTACAAGCAGGACTATATTGATATTCTCAAAGCAGTTGAAAACGCAACTGTGACTCAAAATACACCAGATGGAATCACATCAAATAAAGTTACTCAATATGATTTCATTAGTGGAATCTCAGTTGGTTGTAAGTACTACTCTTGTAAATGGTAGTAAATTAATATTCAAAAGGAGAAAAACAATGGATAATTCAACAGAAAGGCTTGACGAATTCCTCGAATGCCCGCTTGGCGGTGATGAAACAAATGACTGTGCAGATTGTATTTACTCTATAGACTACCACTTTGCAGATGGTAAGTGTGTGAAGAGAGATAAACAAGATGATTCTCACAATTAATAATTAATATTCAAGGAGAAGATAATGAGTGTACAGTACGATAACTATTTGACAGAGCATAAGGAAAACGTAGCTAAAGGTTTTAGATGGCTTCAAGAAAACATTCCTGAAGTAATCGAGGATGGTTTCGAATGGCAGATTTGTTTTAACCATGATGCTTCAAAGACCGACCCTGAAGAATATGATGCGTATGATGCATATTTCTACGGAAACAATCGATCTTATGAGATAGTTCAAAACTTTAAAAAGGCTTGGCTTAGACACATACATAACAACCCTCATCATTGGCAGCATTGGATATTAATCAACGACGAGCCTAAAGAAGGTATGGTCATTATAGACATGCCTTATATTTATGTTGTTGAGATGATATGCGACTGGTGGGCTTTCAGTTGGAAGAAGGGCGATTTGAACGAGATATTCGGCTGGTACGAAGATCGCAAGGATTATATGAAACTTAGTGCTAATACTCGAAGATCAGTGGAGTATATTCTCGGTAAGATGAAAGATAAACTGGAGGAGAAAGATATAGATGAACGTTGAACAGCTATGCCTTAAATTGGAGCATATAGACCAATGCATTAGTAATTTACGATCTGGAAAAATGCCGGATGCGTCTCTTCTTGCTGATCTACTGCAGGAATATTATGGCATCCTTAACTCACTGCCTGTTAGATTTACTAAGGAGACAAATGAATGATTTGGGATGACGACGTATCTTTCGAAGGATATACGCAAAAGATAGAAGAATGGTACAAAGACAATCTGTTTGGTGATCCTCCTATTTCTGCTCAATATGCTCTCAACTTGATATTCAAAACTCTAGTCGACGATAAAGAGCACTACCCGTATCTTACCACCATGCCTGAATGTGTTGAGCAGACGAACTGTATAATGCTTGATCTTATTCTGAGAAAATACAGTCGAAAATACAAGAAGTATTTAAAGGAGAAACAAAAATGAGTGTGGACGGTAAAAGGCATGAGACTATACTCTACGTAATGGGCATGATGGGGCTAATACATAATCTGAGATACGATGGTTGCCAGGAGAAATTCGCTATAGCAGAGAAAGCTCTCGATGAGTCTATGGATGTACTGCTTGAAGGACTTACTGTGCAGGAGCTCACCAGGATTAAAAAGGAGACAGAAATGCTTGATATTTCAATTGCTCCAAGATCCGCATCCAAGCGTACAGAGAACTGGATAGCCATGTCTCTGGACGACCTGGAGTTCTTTCTTAAAGATCCTCTTGGCGAGTGCGCATATTGTATCAAGAGCCCGGCAGAAGTAAAGGGTTGCGCTAAGCGTAAGAAGCTTAAAGAACTATACATAGATGGTTTGAGCCGTGAAGACTGCCCATATAAGGGCTTATAGAAAGGAGAACAAATAGATATAAGTGAAAACGATAACTATAGACGATCATGTTATGCCTTATGATGGCACAGATAATCATATTACGTTGTATGAATTCCTTAGCGAGAATGCAATCGGAAATATGGAATATTGTCCGTGTGCTATAGTACGAGATGAAAGTACCAAATGTCCGTGCGAATATATGAAGAAATCTCCTATCGGTTCTGTTTGTGATTGCAGATTATATAAAAAAGTTGAGGAATTGAACATATGACTATAAACGAATACCAGAAACTTGCTGTGAAAACTCGAAATGTTGAGCTTAGCCCCAAAGCTACTTTGCAAGATGGAATAATGGGGTTAAATGGTGAAGCTGGAGAATGCATTGATATTTTGAAAAAACATCTCTTTCAGAACCATAATCTCGATTGCGAACATATCGCACGGGAGCTTGGAGACGTTGCTTGGTATCTTGCTCTAACTGCTTATGCTATTGGGTATGACCTAGAAACAATACTTCGTATGAATATTGAGAAAGTTCAGGCAAGGTATCCTAATGGTTTTGTGTCCGAACGTAGTATTAACAGAGAAAAGGATGATATTTGATGGGACCTGATAACCGGACTCAGATAGTCGAATGTATGGACGTTATGGAGACTGGAATGATTCGTTTAGAGAAAGGCGATTTGTCCTTACGTGAGCTTTCCCGTCTTCTCTGGTGGTTTTGTAAGGCAATTTATATTCTTCTTAAAAGGTCTATTGAAAACAAGAATTGAATGATCTATTGTTTAAAGGCTTACGCGTTTTTGTCGTGGGCCTTTTATTTTTGAAAGGGGATTATAATGCGACACGATTCTATTTCCTCAAAGAATACAGAAGGGTATGTTGATATTGTGCCATACACAGCAATAAAAAATCTCGATAGAAACAGAGTATCAAAAGAAACAATTCATTTTCGAAAGACTTTACGAGCGATTTTTTGCCTATGCGAAATTGCGGGTTTTAGAGTTTGCGGAAGAATAGTTTTAGAAGATTTGAAGACCGGAAAAATTTGGAGCTGACGGAGGATTTTATGTCAAAAGGTAATAAGCAGGGCTGTTTAATGACACTTTTGGATTTTATTTTGGTCATACTAACTGGCGGTTTGTGGCTGATTTGGATATTAATTAGATACCTCAGAAACAATAGTTAGGATATTTTTATGCCCATTTTCGGTTTTAAAAAATGGGCAATTTAGTCAAAAAGTGGGCTTTGTGGCCATTTTTGAAAGAATTTTTAAGAGCAATTTGTGGCGAAAAAACGATTTTTGCCCACTTTTTTTGGCCAATTGCCCACTTTTAAAATTAAAAATGGCCAGCAATTTTTGCCTAATTTACTGGGTTTTTTGGGTGTTGTGGCCAAAAACCCACTTTTTTCTCTTATTAATTGCGAAGAAAAAATATATATATTTATAATAATAAGCCAAAAAAAGTGGGCAAATGGGCAGAAGCATAAAAATTAAGCTTTTTAAAGAAAGAAGATGCAATATGATCGTATAAACAGAACGAAATGAGTATTAATGAATAGAACACTTTGACGAGGATTATGTACGTGGATTTCGCTTCAATTATGAAAATGGTAATCTTAGCATTTTTACAACTATTTGACTACGAGGACTTGCAACATATATTTTTAGCTTCGCGAAAAAAACATGCTCTTTTATAGAGAGAGAAGAATAAAATGGGTAAAATTCATTTACTTCTCTCTTTATTTTTTGTCTTTTTTGGAGGTAAATATATGCCGAGGAAAAGAGATTTGGAGAGTGGTTTTCAAGATCGTCTGAAAAAAGATATTGAAAAGTTATACCCAGATGCTATGGTTTTTAAAATGGATCAAAAGCAAGGTATCCCAGATCTATTAATTCTTTATAAAGATCGCTGGGCATCGCTAGAATGTAAACGTTGTAAAGATGCTACACACCAACCTAATCAAGATTATTATGTTGATAAGATGGATGGAATGTCTTTTTCCAGATTTATATATCCAGAAAACAAAGAAGAGGTGTTAAATGAACTTCAACAAGCATTTGAATCTGGTAGGCCAACACGCTTTTCTAGGTGCGAGTAAATATCACTGGATTAATTATTCATCGGATAAAATTGCAACCTCTTATAGTAATTTCTTAGCTGCGCAACGCGGAACTGAATTGCATGAGTTTGCAGCCCAATGTATAAGGCTCGGACAAAAACTCCCTAAATCTAAGAAGACTCTAAACATGTATGTAAATGATGGGATAGGCTATCGAATGGAACCGGAGCAAATTTTATATTATTCAGAAAATTGCTTTGGTACAGCTGATACCATTTCCTTTCGGAAGAATGTTCTTAGAATTCACGATTATAAAAGCGGACTTGTTCCTGCTCATATGGAGCAGCTTTATATTTACGCCGCTCTTTTCTGTTTGGAGTATAAAATCAAACCTGGCGACATCTATACAGAAACACGCTTGTATCAGTTTGATGATGTTTTGATAGATAATCCTGGGGCGGACATCATCCTTCCCATTATGGATAAAATTATAGTTTTCGATAAAATCATCAATAAGATCAAAGAACAGGAGAGCTAACAATGAACAGCGTAACAGAAGATATTTTGATGCATTATGGAATTAAGCGCCGTTCTGGACGCTATCCCTGGGGTTCAGGAGAAAACCCGTATCAGCATAGCGGTGATTTTCTTAGTCGTGTCGATGAATTAAAGAGTCAAGGTATGAACGATACCGAAATTGCAAGAGCAATAGGCCTTACAACAACTGAGTTTCGCGTTCAGAAGTCTTTAGCTAAAGAAGAACGTCGTCGTTTGGAGGTAGATCGTGCCAAATCTTTACGAGAAGATGGAAAGAGTCTGAATGAAATTGCAGAGATCATGGGCTATAACAATGACTCATCCGTTCGTTCATTACTCAATGAGCACTCAGAAGCAAGAATGAACGCTGCTCGTAGAACTGCGGAATTTCTTAAGAGTAAAGTAGATGAAAAAGGTATGATCGATGTTGGAGCCGGCGTTGAGAAAGAGCTTGGAGATATTTCCCGCGAGAAGTTTGAAGAGGCGCTCTATATTTTGGAGCGTGAAGGTTATGAGATATACGGTGTCGGTGTTCCTCAAGTAACGAATAAAGGAAAACAGACTAATATTAAAGTACTCTGTCCTCCCGGGACTAAATATAGCGACATATATAATTTTGAGAACATTCATTCTCTTAGAGATTATGTGACTTATGATGGCGGAGAAACTTTTAAGAAGTCTTTTTACTATCCAGCAAGCATGGATTCGAGTCGATTAGCTATTCGATATGCGGAAGACGGAGGAAAAGAGAAAGATGGAGTTATTGAAATTCGTCGTGGAGTTGACGATTTATCATTAGGAGAGGCTCATTATGCTCAGGTTCGAATATTAGTAGATAATAATCGTTATCTTAAGGGCATGGCCGTCTATTCAGATGATTTACCAGATGGAGTAGATGTTCTATTCAATACTAATAAAAGCAAAACCACCCCTAAAATGGAAGTCCTTAAGAAAATTAAGGATGATCCCGAAAATCCATTTGGATCTTTGATAAAAGAACATGGAGGGCAAAGCTTTTATGATGACCCTAATGGTAAATTTGTGGATGAGGTAAGCGGAAAAAGACAATCGTTGTCACTAATTAATAAACGTGCAGAAGAAGGTGACTGGGGTGAATGGAGCGATCATCTATCGTCTCAGTTTTTATCGAAACAAAATCTGTCTTTGATTAATAAGCAGCTTAATTTGGCAACCGCTGACAAGCGTCTTGAATTTGAACAAATTTCAGAACTTACAAATCCTACCGTGAAGCGGGCTCTTTTGAAGTCTTTCGCCGATGATTGCGATGCTGCAGCTGTACATCTGAAAGCGGCCGCTTTGCCTCGTCAAAAATACCAAGTCATTCTTCCGATTACTTCAATGAAGGATGATGAGGTTTATGCTCCGAATTATAAGAATGGTGAGACAATCGCATTAATTCGCTATCCTCATGGTGGAACTTTTGAGATACCTATCCTAACCGTAAACAATAAACAACCGGAAGCTAAACGTATTCTTGGTAATGCAGTAGACGCCGTTGGTATTAATAGTAATGTTGCTGCGCGGTTATCTGGCGCAGACTTTGATGGTGATACCGTAATGGTTATACCAACTGGAGGTAAGACTAAGATCAAATCCACTCCATATTTGGAAGGACTTAAAAATTTCGATCCAAAAATGGAATACCCTAAACGTGAAGGTATGCGCGTTCTTAGCGAAAACCAGAAACAGATTGAAATGGGAGTCATTTCAAATCTAATTACGGATATGACTTTAATGGGTGCTCCTCGAAATGAGATTGAAAGAGCTGTTCGGCATAGTATGGTAATTATAGATGCCACTAAGCATGAACTGGATTACAAACAGAGTGAAAAAGATAATGGTATTGCAGCTTTACACAAATATTATCAGGGTACTATTGACCCCGAAACTGGTAGATACCATGAGGGAGCCGCGACATTAATTTCACGAGCCAAATCTCAAGTGCAGGTGCCAAAAAGAAAAGGAAGTCCGATAATCGATAAGGAAACTGGCGAACAACATTACAAGGAAGCAAATGAAACTTATGTTGATTCTAAAGGAAAGACTCGAATTAGAACCCAAACTAGTACGAGAATGGCAGAAGCCAAGGATGCTAGAGAACTTTCATCTGGCACTCCGGAAGAAGAGGCATATGCTACTTATGCAAACAACATGAAGATGCTAGCCAATGAGGCCCGTAAAGAGATGATGAATACTGGACGTATAAAAGTATCTCCTTCGGCTAAGGAAACCTATAAAGGGGAGGTAGACTCCCTGGTATCATCCCTCAACATAGCCCTTAAGAACGCCCCACGTGAACGTCAGGCTCAGATTATCGCCAACACAGCGGTTAATGCAAAAAAACGGCAGAACCCCGATATGACTAAGGCAGAAATTAAAAAAGCAAGCCAGCAAGCTTTAACATCAGCTCGTATTAAAGTCGGTGCACAGAGAACTCCTATAACTATTTCAGATAGACAATGGGAAGCCATACAAGCCGGAGCTATTTCGGATAACATCCTCAGCCAGATTCTTAAATACACCGACATCGATCAATTAAGACAACGTGCAACACCTCGTAATTCTAAAGGATTGTCACCTAACCAGGTCGCAAAGATTAAAGCTATGCTCGCTTCTGGGTACAATAATGCAGAAATTGCAGAAGCTTTAGGTGTTTCAGCAACAATAGTCGGTAACTATGTTAAAGGAAAGGAGTGAAGCATATGAATAATGTTGCACTAACAACTTTTGACAACCCTTATGATCCTTTCGATGACTTCACTTCTTGGTTTCTTTTCGATGTTCAAAAAGGTTACAATTCTTGTGCTTATTTGGCTCGAATTGCAAAAATTTCTGATGAACTTTCAGAGCAAGAAATAAACGAAGAAATTGAAAAAGCAATTGACGAAATCATAAAATATGATTTCATGAACATTTACAAAAAAGTTAAACAAACAAAGAAAGCAGGTTAGACAACCTGCAATTCCTCTGGAGACGGTGGGAGGGGGGTCGCAAAAACTACACCCCCC
>ULXB01023091.1_pt1 | contig 50343 bp, 48 predicted proteins | sample 1960901 | NCBI WGS metagenome assembly ULXB01 (sample SAMEA4835828, study PRJEB28245) | human gut metagenome | biome: gut microbiome; material: fecal sample | place: Denmark | collected 2008
TGGCACAAACTTTCTAAAGGAGGTCGTGCCATGTTGATGATCGTATTTGGGGCTGGCTGTTTGCTTCTGTCCGTATTATTTCATGCCGCGTCGCTGCTGCACCTCGGTCTGCCGCTTTTGTATGCGCTGATCGTGCCGACGCTGTTTTCCGGCTGGTATTACAGCCACTATGCACTGGCGAATGGGATCTGGTATGCGCTCATTGTCCTGGGACTGATTTCGTGTATTGTGTCGCTGGTGCGGAAAGTTCGGCGCATGATTTAACCAAGCCCCATCAGTTCCCGGATGATGCGGTCGGACATTTTAATGGAGCCAACGAGCACCAGCATATTGAACACTAGTTCGCCAATGTAGTTCCAGACGACCGTTGCCGGGGCAAGTCCTTCCGTTACGACGGGCGGACTGGATGCGAATTGTGAGAAAATAATACAGGCCAGTAAAATGACACAGCCCTCCAAGCAGATGGCGGCGTAGCTTTTGATGAACGCCATACCGATGCTGCTGGAGGGCTGTCCTGCAAAGCTCGACAGCGGGATCGGCGCAATCGCCGTCGCCATATAGAGCTTAAAAAAGCGGCCGTAGACGGTCAGAATCATCACGAGCGACAGCACCCAGATAAACAGCGAACCGAGCAGCGTCACTGCCCAGAGCGGAATGCTCTCCAGCAGGCCGACGTCTTCAATCGTCGTTGCGATCTCGGCGGGCAGCGTGGATGCTTCCATTGCCGAAAGACCGGACGCGCCCATGATCGTCTGGATCGCACCCTGCGCAATCGAGAACAGCGCCGTCATCAGCTCCATGCCGTAGGTGACCGCCGCCTGCGCCAGTACAAAACGAATAAAGCACTTGAATGCCACCTCCGGGCGTTTCAGCTCCGTAAAGCTGCCGCAGGTTTTCATGACACCAATCACAAAAAACAGCACCAGAAGCGCATACGCAATTGCCTTCAGCGCGTCATTGATGCCCACGATCACATTCCAGATCCCGCCGCCTTTGAAATTCTCTGGGCTGGTGGTCAGCAGCGTCCAAATCTCAGATAGTTTATCATTCCATGTTTCCAGCGAGGAATTGAGGTTATCTATGATCCAGTTTCCACTTGAGATGGTATCACCTCCAGTTGTATCGGGGAGAGCAGTTTCGCTCTCCCCACGGTGTTATCAGCCGGTGATCAGCGTCAGGATCTCCTTGGTGAACGTAATGACGATGCCGCCCGCAACAGTCAGGATGCCGTTCGCGCGCTGCGACGGATCGTGCGACTTGAGAGACAAACCGACCTGCAAAATGCCGAAGCCGAGCAGGATCAAGCCGACCGCGCGAATGAGCGAGAAAATGAAGTCGCTCAGATTGTTGACGACCGCCAGCGGATCGCCGTCTGCCGCGAACGCCGGGACAACAAAAACCGCCAGCATGAAAAACACGCTGGCGAAGATCGAGTAGAGCCGCTTGGCTTTGGATTCAAATGGTTTTTTCAATGAAATTCCTCCTTTGAAGGATTCGGATTTTCTGCGCCGCCCACACGGAACAGCGGACGGCCAGTGTAAACGGCCGGTTTCGTTCCATGATGAATATAGGGCGCTGCGCCGCCGAGGGAACTGTGTGAGATCGCTGGATGGTGCATGAGATCGTACTTTTCATCCATGACCGGGCTTGCACCGCGGATGAACAGCAGCGCATAGCGGTTGTCCAGCTTTCGCACCTCGTCAGGGGTCAGCAGCTCGCGCCCGGACATCTGGAAATTGGTCGAGTAGGAGCCGGATTTGCCTTTCGTCTGCCCGTGCGTTTTGGTATCAATCGTGGCTTTGCCAAGCATCTCAGACACATATTTGTGCGTACTGGATTCGTTGCCGCCGAGATACAGAATCGTATCGCAGTTTCCTGGAATTGTCTCCCAGCTATCCTTATACAATTCTTTGATCTGCGCCATGTTCTGAATGATCACGCTTGCGGAAATGGAACGTGAGCGCATCGTCGCAAGCTCGCGGGTGAAGCCTGGCAGCGGCATGGCTGCGAACTCGTCCAGCACAAAGCGAACGTGGCGCGGCAGCGGCCCGTGATGAATTTGGTCTGCGCTGTAATACAGGGCTTGGAACGCCTGCGCGTAAAGCAGGCTTACAAGGAAATTGAACGTGTTGTCGTTATCTGGGATAACAGCGTAAAGCGCGACCTTTTTCTCTCCCAGCGTGTAAAGGTCCATGTCGTCATGGTCGGTCAAGGCTTGAATCTGCGGCAGATTAAAGGGTGCGAGACGGACAGCCGTACTCACCAAGATCGATTTTGCAGTCTTGCCCGCGGCTAATTTGAAAACCTTATATTGCCGGACAGCGACGCTGTCCGGTTTTCTGCGCTCGATGGATTCAAAGAGCAGATCGAGCGGCGAAACATGCCCTTCATCTTCCTCGCGCACCTCGGCATATTCCAGCACACGCATGACCATGGAGAAGTTCTGCTCGTATTCCGGGGCTTCCTGAAACAGCATGAGGATGATCGCCTGCAGGAGTGCGGTTTCGGCTTTGGTCCAGAACGGATCGGACTCGTGGCTGCCCTTTGGCGTGGTGGACTGGATCAGGTTGTTCACCAGCTTCAGCACGTCCTTTTCGTCGCGCAGATAGCGGAATGGATTGTAGCCGTCCGACTGTTCCAGATTCACAAGGTTCAGAACGCGCACGTCGTAGCCCTGCTCTTTGAGATAGCCGCCCGTGGCAAGCAGCACCTCTGACTTTGGGTCCGTAATGACATAGTTCGTGTTTGCGGTCAGGATATTCGGCAGCACAAAACTGCGTGTTTTGGCTGCGCCGCTGCCACCGATGACCAGCACGTTGAGCGAGCGGCGATGCTTGTGCGTATCCAGACCGAGCCGGACGTGCTGGGTCAGCGGAATGCTGTCTTTCTGTGCGAACTGTGCGTTGACGGATGCTGGTGTCGCCCACGCCGCGGAGCCGTGTTCCTCGCCGTCGCGGGTTCTGCCCTGATTCGTCCGGTAAAGCAAAACTGCCATGCCATAAGCGGCAAGGCAGATGAGGATGGTGGGCAGGCTTTTGTTCGTCCACACGATATTTGTCGGCTGCTCCAACGCGCGCGTCAGATTCCGCAGCAGCTCCGGCAAACCGCCGCCAAGGGACTGCGCCAGCAGGAGGGCAAGCCAAACAACGGGGATTGTGCCAATGAGATAAAACAGGGTATCGTTTGATTTTCGGATAGGCATCACCTCGGAAAATATTTGCAACTAAAATCAGTTGCAAAATTGTTTTGACCATGCTATACTGATTATAGAAATGAGGGATAGACTTGGGGCAGAAAGAGAAACTAATCAAAAGATTAAAAACCAAGCCGCGTGATTTTACATTTGATGAAGCCGAAACATTGCTGGGGTATTTGACATACTCTCGCTCCAACAAAGGAAAGACGAGCGGTTCGCGCGTCATGTTTACCAGCGAACAGCATGCGCCGATCTTGCTGCACAAGCCGCATCCGCGGAAAGAGCTTTTGGAGTATCAAGTCAAGCAACTGCTTGAGGTGCTGGAACAGGAGGGATTGATTTGAACAATACAATGCAATATAAGGGCTATGTCGGAAGCGTTGAATTCTCCGAAGCCGATGGCCTGTTTTTCGGAAAGGTTCTCGGTATCCGCGCATTGATCTCCTATGAGGGGACGAATGCCGCCGAGCTTGTGGCTGATTTTCATGGCGCGGTAGACGATTATCTGTCGCTGTGCGAAGCAGAAAACAGCGAACCGGAAAAAGCCTACAAGGGCAGCTTTAACATCCGGGTATCACCGGAGCTGCACAAGCAGGCTGCGATTTGCGCAATGGCGCAGCAGGTCAGCTTGAATACGCTGGTCGAGGATGCTCTGCGGGAGTACGTTGCGGAGCGAAAAGAAGCCGTATAATGAATCGATGGCGCTGACGAACCATACCGTCAGCGCCATTTTTATATTCTGTTACCGTTCAAAGCCGGTACTCCGTTTCAGATGCGTTTGCTCTGGCAGTCCTTTCTCCATGAACCGTTCCATGAGCACCTTTTTCTTTTCATAGCCGGTGAGAATGGAATCCACGAACGCGATGCTGTCGTCTTTCGCGTACAACTCTGCAATTTCTTCCCGGCTTGGCAGCAGGTCCATGTGGATGCGGCTGCGGTCAGTGACGAGCTTGAGAAGCTCCGTTTCTGTCGTGCGGAAGCTGTTGACCGTGATCTCTGTGCAGTTACTGCGCTCCGGCAGACGCGGGGCGTCCCAGAACATCGAATTGCCGGAATCAAAGATCGGTGCCATCCGCACAAATTTCAGTGTCCGGCTGTTGCGGAGAACACCAAAGTTGTTGAGATGCCGATCCGTATTCGTCAGCACGAAATCCGTGAGGATCTGATATTCCAGAAAACTTCTTACTTCCAGCTCAGACAGACCATGTGCCGTGCAAACATGAATGAAATGCTCATAGGTCGAGACGGCATTGTCCTTTTTCTCGGAATCCACAACGTCAATCGCCGGAATGAATTCCAGCGTTTCCGACGCGAAGTCCCCACAGATACAGCCGTACTGCTCGCTTACGCTGCCGGTGAATTTGACCGGGCGATACCGCACATGGTTGGAAAAGCCCTGCTTTTCGTGCAGCATGGATGACAGCACTTCATTGAGACTTTGCTGGGAATTTGCGCCGCGATTGCCTTTAAGCAGGTAACGTGTGTCGTCGACGATCAACCATTTTTTAATGAGGTCGCCTTGCAAAGTAGCATCCGGCGAATAGGAATGAGCTGCCGCTGTCTCTGACAAATTGCAAAAAGTATTAGAGAATGGACTGACATCTGTCCACGTCAGTTCGCTGCCGCTCGGCTTGATCCAGTAGTGGTCGGACAGGCTGAGACCGAGGTTCCGCACGAGCAGACTCTGCGTGGAGGGGATGCCCTCCTGCTGCAAAAGCGCGGTAATGTTTCCCTGACTGATGGGGACGGCGCGGCGCAGCCACCATTTGCGCAGGCTGTCCGCGCCCTGACTGCCGCCGAGCGGCAGCAACTCTGGGTTTGCACCGGGCGTGACCTTGAGGATAGCACCAGACAGGTCGTCGAGCTGCAAAGACGCAACAACATCGTCTTTGTGCATCAGATCATATCCTCGCTCTGCCATACGCGCCACCTCCCAGCTTTTTCTGCTTCGAGCATATCATAATTCTCTGCACAAATCCAGTTCGCGTTTACTTTGTGATCTCGCTGTGTGTTTTTTCTCTGGTCGGGACGCGCGGTTCTACGCCAGACAGCTTTTCGCGGAAGGACTGAAGCTGCTCGCCAATGGACGGGCGGTCATTCTTCGAGTTCTTCCTGCTCGTAGGCGAGCTGCTGGCGATATCGTCCGAGGAGCGTTCCGACCGAGACTCTTTTTTTGGTGAGCGTTCCTCCTGCGGCTTTTCCAGTGAACCAAAGAGACGCTCAAAAATAACGTTTGCCAGTTCCAGATCGGTCGTCGGGATGACCAGATCAATGGGTGCGTCCGGCTGCTCCTTGTCCTGGATACCCGCGAACAGTACCTTGTCCTTCGCCTGACGGCTGAACTCGCGGTATTGCTCCGGTGTCAGGGAAAACGTGCGGATGTCGCGCGTCTGTTGGAGAATTTTCTTGAGACTGGTCTTGCCGTAGACCTTTTTATGATTGCGCGCCAGCGCCAGCAGCATCGCCGCGGCATTCTTCGCCGCAGAACCTGCCAGCTTGACCGCAACCTCGCCGCCGGAGAGCATCATGTGAACGACCTGCTCGGCGGCTTCGCTGTTTCCTACGTTGATGGGGAATCACCTCCTGTTTGTGAACGAATGCTCTGTTTCTTTTTCGTGTAGGGATTTTTCCTGTGCAGCGACATCGCGCTGCATGACCGCTGCCGAGTCCGCAATCTCGCGGCACAGCTTGATCTTCTGCCGCTCGGCGCGGATCTGCTTGTTGAGCTGTGCAAGCTGCTCGTAGATATCTGCTTTTTCTTCCGTGAGGGCCTGCCGTGAAATGCCGCAGGCGTCCAGTGTGGCTTTCGCTTCCGCGTACTGCGCGTACTCAGCTTCCATGCCCGAAAGCCCTTCTTCGTAGAGAGCTTTACTCATAGCAAGGGCTTCTTCCGCAGCCAGCGCATCAAAGAGCTTCTTGCGCTTTTTCTTACGGACGTTCAAAATCGTGCGCTGCTTGGCAAGCTGCGCGACCTCATTCTCTGCCCGCTGCATACAGGCGTTCAGGTCATCCGCTGTGGCAATGCCGTTCTCTTGCAGGAATTTCAGCCGCGCCTTATAGGTTTCGGCTTTCATGATCTCCCGTCGGAGATGCGGCGTCATGCGCGGCGGGTATTGCCGCTTTTCAATGCGGCCAAGCAGATAGCAGTAGTGATAGTAAAGCGCAAGGAATCCTTTGTACTTTGGATGTGGGCGGTATGGCTGGGGCGTTGGGCGCGGGAGGAACGCCGGTCTGATACCGGATTCAATCTCTGCGAGATTGCCCGCGATGGTGCGCTCGATGTTTTCTTCCGAAAATGCTGCGTTTTTGCGTTCCGGATACATGAAACGCTCTTGACCGCGCAATCGGAAACCGAGCCGGTTGCCGTGGTGGATCTCGTAGCCCTTATGCTCCATGAGCAGGAAGAAGTGACCGAGATCGTTCGCGTCCGCAATGGCGTCGCGCAGGTCTGCTTCCAGCATGGAGCGGAACGTCGGTTGCCCTTTGGACTGACGGAGCCATTCAATATAGCTGACAGTCTTTACGCTCTCGCCTTGAAGAATGACGGATAAACCGTTTTCTTCGCAAAGCCGGTCTGAGATTCCGCGGATTTGCTGGTAGTAGTTTTGAAATGTACTGTGGTATTTGATTCCGGTGTCCGCATTGACAGAATTAAAAACGATATGCGAATGGATGTGCCCTTTATCAACGTGCGTTCCAATTACGGCTTCATATCCTCGCAGATGCTCTGCTGCAAACCGTTTTGCAATTTCATGCGCCAGTTCCGGCGTGATCTCATCCGGCTTAAATGACTGGATAATATGATAGCATTGGCGTCCATCCGTTTTATGAAACCGCCGTTTTGTATTCATCATCTGCTGATACGCAAAACCGGGATCGCAGTTAAAATGATCGACAAGGACGCACTGATCGGTCTTATCCGGGTTTGTAATATATTGAATTGCCTGCGCAAGTCCGCCGTTGCGGTACAGGATTTTTGTGATTGCCATTTCTATTTTGAAAACCCATACATGAGTTCATAGACACGATCCAGCATCCGCAGGGCGCGAGTGACCTCGTCATGGCTGGCAAACCCGGCGTTTGCTTTCCGCGCAAGCTGGTTGATGTTGTTGCCGATCTGATGGATCTCTGTGCGCAGCCTGCGAAATTCTTCTGAGGGTGCGGCTTGGATGCGTTCTCCGAGGATCAGCTTGCGCAGGTAGGCCGACAGCGGCAGGCCGCTGGCCTGTAAGCCCTTTTCCAGCGCGGCGCGTTCGTCCTCGTCCAATCGGATGTGCAGGTTATATTGATTCTTCCGCACGGCGCTCCTTTCTCCGCCCGCAGGCGGCATGTTGGGGTCAGGGTTCTCCCTGCAAGCTGCCTTTTGGTACCAAAAGGCGATGCTTGCGCTCTTGCCGCGAGGCGGCGAGAGCCTGACGCCCCGCCAAAAGTCGGGGCAAGAGAGGAGAGAGATTTCAATTTTCTTTCCTTCATAGATGCCTTCGCGCTGCTTTGGCCATTCAAATCGGTTTTTGAATGACGTAGTCGCTACAATAGTCGCTATGGAATCTGAAACGACCGGTTTCTGCCGTTCACAGTCGCTACATTAGTCGCTATGCAGCGTTCAATTCCGATTCCAGCCGCTTTCTGGCAAGATCCGCGTACACATCGGTAACCTCAATGCCGGTTGCATCGTAGCCTTCTTTCACCGCAGCCAGAACTGTCGTGCCGGAGCCTGCAAAGGGGTCTAAGATATGACCGCCCGGTTCCGTGATCTTGACAAGGTCCTGCATGAGCTGCAACGGTTTCTCGGTCAGGTGGATGCGGTTCTGCGGGTTGCCGTATTTGAACACACCCGGCAAACACGGCACAGGGCGGCTGACCGGCATGTCGCCGTTCGAACCCCAGACAATGTATTCTGCCTGCTGGCGGAAACGTCCTTTCTGCGGACGGGAGTTTCCCTTGTCCCACACGGCAATCCCGCGCCAGATCCAGCCCGCCCACTGGAGCGCATCGCTGGCGCAGGGAAGCTGCCGCCAGTCAATAAACATACAAACCGGCGCGCCGGGTTTTGCCGCACGTCTTGCAAGATACAGCCACTCTGCCGCCCAGCGGGTCCACGACCGCTGATCCTTGGCGTCGCCGTCAAAATCAGGCGGCGCGTTGCCGCCCATGCTGGAATACTTCTTTGCGGTGGCTTTGGATTTCTCTGCCTGCGTGCGGCCACCGGACGCATACGGCGGATCTGTGATGACGGCGTCAAATGTGCTGGGAGGAAAGCTCTCCAGCACCGTAAGGCTGTCTCCGTGGATGATCTCCCATCTGGGCTTATCGCTCATGGGCATCCGCTCCCTTCATTTTTTGAGTATGTTGTCGATTCTGTACCCGTTCGTGCGTCAGTTCAAAAACGCTGAGATATTCCGCGGTCGCGTTTGCCAACAACGTATAATCACGCGAACCGGGGCAGCAGGCATACCACTGCGGCGTTTTCCCGTCGACCCAGATGTGCGGTTCCGTATTGCGAAGATTCGGATTCGTGCTGCGGCAGCTTCTGCTGATGATGTCCCCAATTTTCATCCGAACACTGTCGATTTCACCTTTTGCAGGATTCAGAATTGAAACCGTCAGGTATGGATACTGATTCGCAACGATATCTTTTGTAAATCGCGCTTTGACCCGCAGATCGCCAAGACTGCCGTAGCAGCATTCGCCAACGAATTGCGGATCATGGATCACGCGCCCATCTCCATAGATCTTTCTCAGTTCTTCCAGAAAGAAATTTGTCATGATACCTCCGAAAGAAACAGGAGCGCCAGATCTCTCTGACGCTCCCGTAATTATGATTTGGATATTGTATTGTCGTTCTGCCGTGTTTCAATGCAGATGCTCTGCTTTGCGGAGCCCTTTTGCCGGCGCAGACAGAATACCATGTCCGGCGTGCGCTCAAAAAAGCCGATCCCGCCCTTCCAACTCATGCCGCAGGAGCAATGCTGCAAGCCAATAAACTGCTGCTTCATTTTATGCCCGCAGCGAGGACACTTCTTGTTGTTCTTCCCCATCATCTGCTCCTGTTGCATTTGTATCTATGCTAATTATAATGTATTAGGCTGCAGTTTGTAAATCCCATTCTCGGAACATTGCATCAATATCCGCAAACGTCTGGCTGCGGTTGAATTTCTCTGTGACCTTGCCGGGGACGATTTGCAGACGCATCATTTTTTGCCACAGATCCGGATGATGGTCGTACAAATGTCGCAGCTCGGACAGCTTGGCATTCGGGCAAAACCAGCAGCCGCCGCGGTCGGTAAACTCGTACACAGGGGAAAGCAGCCCCGCTTGTTTGCAAAGCTGCTTCGCGTCATCCTCGGTGTATCCGTATTTCTCCAGCAGCGACACCTGATTGCCGCCTAGCCGTGCCAGACGCTGCGGTTCGTCCTTTGCAATGCCAATGTACTGCACGGTATCTGACGGCAGTGTTTTCTGATACTGCCGGATCGGGTGCATTTTGCAGTCGCGCTGGACATAGCATTTCCCGCACACAGGAAAGGAGCGGATCATACCTTTCTTCGGCCCGCGTGTGACCTTTCCCATAAAAACAGAGGTATAGGTTTTCTCGCTTCGAAGCACACGGACAGGTACGCCCAGTTTTTCAAGGGCGGGAATCGCTGCCTGATAGATAAACGCCTGATGTTCCGGCACTTCGCCTGAGGTGCTATTATCAAACATGGCCTCACAGTACACCGCTTCGTCCAACAGTTCGCCATGCTCTAAGGCCAATAAAATCGTCGCAATGCTGTCTTTTCCAAAGGAACAGGATACGACATGCTTTGGACTCATGTGCGCTCGTCCTCCAGTTCCGCACAGGCCATCCGCAGCTTCTCTGTCTTGTCCGTCTGCTCCCATGCGGCCTGCGGGTGCATAAAGTGGCAGTTGTTGCAGATTTCTGCAAAGAACGGCTTGTCCAGATCCAGCGCGCGGATCATGCCAGTCGGAGTGAAATCAAAGACACGGCGGACAGCTTCGGTCAGGAATGCGTCGTCATAGTATCCGCTCTCCTGCGTGTCGATCTCGACGGCAACCGGTTCGGTCTGCCCAATGGCATAGGCGAGGCTGACCGTACACACATCGGCAAGACCAGCCGCGACAATGTTCTTTGCCACATATCGTGCCATATATGCGCCGCTGCGGTCGACCTTCGTGCCGTCCTTGCCGGAAAGCGCACCGCCGCCGTGGGGTACAAGCCCGCCGTAGGTATCGACCATCAGCTTACGGCCGGTGAGACCGGTATCTGCTTCAAAGCCGCCCAGCACGAATTTACCGGATGGATTGATGAAAATCTTCGTCTGCTCGTCGATGCGCACATCATGGCAGGCGCGGGCAATGACCAGCCTGCGGAGTTCCTCACGAAGCTCGTCAGGGTCTTTGTCCGCATCGTGCTGGCAGGAGATCACGATGGTGTCCACTCGTTCCGGAACACCAAACGCATACTGCACAGAAACCTGCGCTTTGCCATCCGGCCCGATGCCGGAGATCAGCTTTTCCTCCCGGCAGGTGGTGAGCAGGCTCGTGATACGGTTCGCCAGCACGACCGGCGCGGGCAGCAGCTCGACCGTTTCCCAGCAGGCATAGCCGTACATGATGCCCTGATCGCCTGCGCCGAGCGTTTCGCCGTCGACCGCGTCCGCAATATCGGGGCTTTGTGTATGCAGCCGCACCTCTACATGATAATTACAGTCATATCCGGCTCTTTGAACCGTTTGTCGCACAATGGTCTCCACGTCGGGGCTTGCCGTCGTGCGGAGTTCCCCGGCGACAAGAATTTTGCCCGCCGTTGCCAGCACTTCACAGGCAACGCGGGCATTCGGATCTTCTTTGAGGCAGGCGTCCAAAATACTGTCCGCAATCGTGTCGCAGAGTTTGTCCGGATGGCCTGCCGTGACGGACTCTGCCGTCAGGATGTATTTATCTTTCATGCGTCGATTTTCCTTTCTTCGGCTGATTGATCACCTTTCCATGCTGCATGACGAACAGCTTTTCGCGGGAATACAGGCGCGTATAGGTCTGGATCTGTTTGTCAGTCAGAGAGCAAAAGCTCTCGCCGCTGCCTTGGGCGAGGAAGAACGTGCCATGGATGATGTCATACGGTATGCCATTGCGATTCCGCAGGAAGCGGTTTTCCGGCAGACCGAGGAGTTTGGCTTCTTCGTTGCACAGCAGCAGGACATTATGATCATCAAACGGTTCGACGGCCTGAATGAAACCACCCACAATAGCCTGCATGCTCGCCAAGCTGCCGTCGATCTCCTTGACATACGGATCTTTGGTGGGTTCCACGACCAGAATGCGCATGGGATTATCGCTCATAGTTATCCTTCTCCTTTCCGCGGCGGTTGTGATTGTAGTCGCCAATGTCTGTGATCGTCACATATTCCCCAATCAAGCACAGGGCTTCGCCGTAGCTGTGGCACTCGCCGCTGAAAATACGGTGGGTGAGTTCCTTTGCCTGATCCCGCAGACCAGCTTCGCGCAGCGTCCTCGCCGCAATGCCGACAAGGTTAAAAATGTTACCGTCCTGCCCAATGAGCGGGCAGGACGGCTTTTCAACGCCCAATTCAGATTTCTCTAAAAAACCACCCAGACGGTTCGGCACATAATCACTGAGCCATGTCCCGCCAATCGTTCTGTATGTGGTAAGTCTCCACATGGCGAGTTTGCCGACATCAAGATCAACACCTTCAAAGTCAAACAGCATGTTGGTGTGACCGTCGCACTCAAACAGAGATGCCTGTTCAAACCGGCTGCCATTGCGCAGGATTCCGGCATCCGTGAGCATTTCGTTGATCCCTTCCAACCATTCCTGCGGATCGCCGCCGCAGCCTTGCAGGATCAGCCCTTCCCGGTCGCTCATTTTGCGAAGATCACCGACCTGAATTCTCCGGATGGCGTTATCGCTCATGGCTGGCCTCCTTCCGCTGCGGCGGCTTGGTCTGCACTTTCTTTGGATACGGTTCAATGCCGCATTCCTTGAGGCAGTTCTTGAATGCATATTTGAGGCAACCAACCGGCAGACCGTTCTGCTCGTAGCCCGCCTTGATACCGAGATAGTAGTCTCTCGGCGGCAGGGACGGTTTCAGGTGCAGCTCCGGGTTCATAATATAAGCCATGACCGGGACGCGCTGCCCGTCAAACGTCCGCACCTCCAGCGTCTGCTTGATGTACAGACGCGGATAGCCTTCATAGCGGTCGAGGGATGCTTCACATTTGTCAGTTAACTCCCACAAAAGGCCGTAGACGCAAGCGCCTTCCTTGGGTTCGACCGTCGCAACGCCGCTGCCGCGAAAGCGCAGGTCATAATTGTCCAGAACAGCCTGCCCGTAGACGCTCGCGTCCGGGCAGCGGTAGCGCATCTGATCCAGATTGATATTGCTGCCGTAGGCAAAATACAGTGGTCTTTCCATCATCATTCCTCCAGCAGCTCTAGCGCGCCGATCTCACTCAATACGCGAATGAGCGCGGCAGCACGTTCTCCCGTGCTGCCCTCCGGCAGCTCGCAGGGCTGCTCCGTCATGCGGCGGATCGTGTTCTGCATATAACGGATATATCCTTCCGTGCCGTCGAACGTGCCTGCATCAAAATGTAAGGCACGGAGCTGGGCTAAAATTTCGATGGGCGTACCCTCGTATGTAGATTCTTCAATACAGATTTTCATTCGGTCACCTCTCCTGTTCCTGTTGAGATGTTCGGTTTTTGTGGCTGCTTGCATAGCAGTCCTTGTCATATCGCCAAGCGCGATTGCCCTCCAGATTGGCAAGCAGATGATCGCGCGTGTTCTTGAATTCATCGCCGTTCAGCCCCATCCGCACGAGCCAGACACGGAACGTGAACAATTCATTGTCGCTTACCGTCTTGCGCATGACGCTGGTGCGCTGGGCGATGGCCTGCGCAGACATGGCGAGACATAAATTCACATAAGCCTTTGCGCGACCAGCGTGGAGGGTAGAATTAAAGCAGCGCCATTCAATGGTGCCGCGGTAAAAGACAGAGTGAAGATTCAGCGCGTAATAGCGCGTCCAGTTGTAATGCTCATGCGCAGAAATGCAGCCTTCGTACCAGATGTTCTCCAACTGGGTAAGATCGGTCGTTGGTTCGTTGGACAGCCGCCTTGCCCGCTGCAGCATGGGTTCGCGCACACGCTGACACCAGCGGTTGACACGGGCTGGGTCCGTTTTCAGGGCTTTGAACAGCAGATCTTCCTTGGAATACATGATACTGAGCAGATTCTTGAGACTCTGGCGGTTATGATTGGAAGCATCCACATGGACGTGCATCCCGCAGGAGTCGTTGACTTTTCCGCCTGCCTGCCGGATACGGCGCACGCACTCCTGAAACTTTTCCATTTCGTCATAAGTGAGCTTCGGCGTTACCATTTCCACGCGATATTCCGGATCGGTCGTTCTGCGATAGTGCCCATCGTCGTTCCACTCTGCGCGGATACTGCCATCGCTCATGATGCGCCACTGCTTGCCCTCCCGATCCGGTACATACCAGCTATCGTAATTATCATAGCTGCGCTGTGGCGTCGTTTCAAAATATGCAGCAAGTGCCTCTGCCGCTTCTGCTCGCGTGATGCCGGTCAGCTCGATCTCCACGCCGAAGCATTGATCTTTGATGCCAATCATCGCTGCTCACAGTCCTGAAGAAAGAACATATTTACTACATCGTAGGGCATACGTCACGTCCTTCCTCTTTATCATGCAGTTCCGTATCTGCTGCGCGGATGCGGCGGCCAATGGCTTCTATGACTGTTACTGTCACGCTGTTTCCAGCTTGCTTGTATGCCTGCGCATCGGAGTTGATGGCGAGGATATTATCAATCTGATCCTCGCTGAACCCTTGCAGGCGAAAACACTCCCGCGGCATCAGCCTGCGGACTCTGCCGCCGCGCAGGACAATGCCGTGTGTGTTCGCTGTGTCCACCGTATGGGCAACGCCCGCAAACACACGCCCGCGGCGCGTATTGCTGCCCGCGAAACCGAGGTCGATGGAATCGCCTTCATGCGCTTCCTTGTAGCCTTTCTTCGTTGCTTCCTTAATGTAGAGAACGCCGGAATTTTGCCCTTTGAAGTTGGTAAGGGAGCCGTCCTGCCGGGTATGCAAACATCTGGCGTTCTGCGTGATCTTCGGATCACCTTTCGTCAGATCTACAAAGTAGAGTCCTGACTGTCTGCTGGTGTCCTGTGTGCAGGCGATTCCGGCAGAATCATAGACTCGTTTGCCCAGCCGTCCATGGACGATCTGTACAAGAGCTTTTGCATCTGCTCCAAAGACAGGAAGTATTTTTCCGGCGCATCGGGGATCAAGATATCCGACAAGGAACAGCCGCCGTCTTGATTGAGGGACTCCAAAATGTTTGCTGTTAAGCACAGTCCATTCGACATGATACCCCAGGTCATAAAGCGCGGAGAGGATGACACCAAACGTCCGGCCTCTGTCATGCGAAAGGAGCCCAGGCACGTTTTCAAGAAAAAGATACGCCGGTCGCTTTTCTTTAACCACTCTGGCCAGTTCAAAGAAGAGAGTGCCTCTTGCATCTTCAAATCCTTTTCTCCTGCCAGCTGTAGAAAACGCCTGGCAGGGGAAGCCTCCGCACAGGAGGTCAAAGTTGGGGAGTTCTTTGGGGTCAATGTTTCTTGCGTCGGGATAGTAGACTTCCTCCTTTCCGGGCGCGTGGATGGCGCGATAGCTGGCGTCTGCATATTTGTCGATTTCGCAATGCCCAATACACTGGAATCCGCCTGCCAAGTCCAAGCCTGCCCGGAAACCGCCGACTCCCGCGAACATATCAAAATATCGGATTATACGTTCAGCTTTCTTCACCTTCTTCCTGCAGCGCGCGCAAAAAGCCGAGAACGTCATCGTCGACGCTCCCGGCTGGCTGCGGCCGCGAAATTGCTTGTGGATCGGAGCTGTTTTGCAGCTCCGTTTGGAGAATTGTTTTTAGATCCAGCAGGAATTGCTCCCGCTGCGCCTGCTGGCACAGTGCCAGGCAGAGCCAGTTTGTGCGCTGCCCAGCCGGAATCGCAGACAGAAGCTCCCACGCCTGCCGGTGCAGCGGATTGTCCAGAAACAGCGTTGTACCAAACCGTGCGGTTTTTGGTTTATCCTGCATGGTCTGCCACCTGTCCAGCCAGCCGCTCGTATGCCTGCGCATTCAACTTGTCATCGTCCAGAATAACAGGACGCAGAACGCTGCCTTGCGGCAGGTATCGTTTCATAAGCCCGGCCCCGCCGCCGAGGAACACGACCGGCATAGCGCGGCAGTCCAAGCCTGCTTCGGCAATGGCAGAGAGAATGCGTCTGGCATAAAGCCCAGCTTCGCGCTGGATGATGGCTTTCACACGGTCATCCATACTGTCCGGGATGCCGCGCAGGACATTTTCAATCTGCACACTGGTGAGCGATAAATTCAGGCTCCGGCGCACCTGCTCTGCGATCTCATCCAGACAGCGGATCATGCCCAGCTCCAAGCTGCGGCAAGAAGCTGCGTGCGGGATACGGTTGTCCAGCCGCATGATATCCACAGTCCAGCCGCCAATGTCCGCAAGGATCACGGAGGGTTCATTGAGCAAATCACTGTGCTGGAGGATCGCCGCATAGCCCTGCGGAAACAGCTTCACATCCTGCACGGAAATCTCATACGAAATCCCTTCATACAAAAAAGAGACCGGTTTGCCCTCGCGCAGCAGATATGCCCGGAATGCTTTCTTTTCCCGGCCGAAGCTCGTCAGCGGCAAGCCAGCCGCAAGGATCACCGACGTTGCGGTCGGTGCATTCCGGTACGCGATTTCTTTGGCGATGGCCGCCAGCGTCAGCAGATAGTAATTCTCATCCACTGTCTTATCCTGCTGGAGCGGCTGCCGCCCCCTGCCGACAACGTAGTATTTTCCGTCATAGCAGAGGACGTTTTTCTGCGTGTACGGTTCATGTTCGTATTCTGCCAAGCCGGAGGGAAACGAACAATGCGCGGTTTTCATGGCCGCGTAGCCATGATCCACGCCAATGGTAATGGGTTCTGTCATCGTTCTTCCACCTTTTCTTTCCGTTTGTTCATATCCTTCTGCGGTGCGCGTTCCTCTGGGAGCAGTTTCCCAAAGCCCAGCTTACGCAGCGTCTTTTCATACAGCTTTTTCTCAAACGCCAGATACTCTGGAGATGTGTAATCGGTATGAAGCGAAACAGCTTCTTCATAGCACGGCGCGACGATCTCATACTCCACAGAGCCGAAACGGTCCGCGGTCAGGTATCGCAGCATCCCATAACCGTCCATTTCCTCGAATTTCCCCATATTATCTTCCGTGGCAAACTCCGTGCTGATATGAAAGCGCGTCAACTCAGCAGCGCTCCTATAAAGCACAAATCCGCCCGGATCAAGATACGGTGCAACCGTCTTATAGAACCGCCGACAGTGTTCCCGGCTGTTCAGCTGCGGGACCAGCTTCACAAGGGCTGCTTCCAGCGCTTTGTTCTTTTGAGACAACTTCCTGTTACCGATTTGCAGATTGTTATACGCAATGGAGAGCTGAACCGCCGTGCGCTCTTGGGACGCTTGCTGCTCGCGCATGGCCTCATATTTGATCTTCAGCGCCGGATATTCTCGGATCGCGGTCAGCATTTCAGATAATTTCATCTGCGCTTCCTCCGATACCGTGAAAACCGCTGCAGCACCTGCAGGCGGTTATCGATTTTACACGATGCCTGATCAACTGCTTCCATGTCCTTATCCAGCTTCTTGTGGATGTGTTCCAGCGCGTCGCGGTCATTGCAGCAGTCCACCAGAACGTAGGTGCTGCCGGTGGAAAACACCTCGCGCCTGCCGTATGGGTCGCGGAGGCTGGCAATAAGCCGCTGGCCGACCTTTTTCCGGTACGCAATTTGCAATGCTTCCGGTTCTCCGCAGACACCGTACCGCTTTAAGATCTGTGAGACCTCGTCGGAGGAGATCTGCTGGTGTGTCATCAGCTTCTCCAAGATCTCTGCGGCGGCGTCCTCCGGAACGCCGGAATAGCCGGAATAACCATCTAAATATGCCGTCATGTTTGGGGCTCCTTTCTGCGCGCAAACGGCCATCCCGTTGCGGGATGGCCGTTTCGTTTGTTACGCTGCCGCAGGAAGCTCCGCAGCATCGTCCAGTTCTTTCCGGGGCGAGAGGAACTCCACCTCGGTCGCTTTGAGCAGAAAGCCGGGCTGCCGCTCCGGTTCCTCGGCAAAGGTGATCGTTTCAAAATCACCGCTGGCCGCAATCTTGCAGCCCTTTCTGGCAAACTCCGCGCAGCGTTCTGCGAGCACGCCGCGCACCTTGATCGAGATAAAATCGGTCAGCTTTTCTCCATCCGGAGATTTGTAGCGGCGGTCCGAAGCAATACGCATGATGGCGTAGGGCTTGCCGGTTTCTTCGTTGGTTTTGAGGACGGGATCTCCCGTCAGGTTGCCGATGGCAATCATTTTAAGCATGGTAAAGTCCTTCTTTCGTTAGAATTACGCCCATTCGACGACGAACAGGACGCAGAGGATATTGGCGTTTGTGACCGGCTGCGACAGGGCGCTGACAACTGCGTCATAGGACAGCGTCAGGCTTTCTTCCTCGTTGATCTGCCACGGGGAAGTGAGTTCAAACTGCTCCGTGCTGCCGGTCTTGCTGGTCTGTGCGCTGTTGATCTTGAAGCCAATCTGGTTGCTGTCCACCTTGGCGTGGGACATATCCGAAGCATACGGCACCAGTGTCCAGCCATTTTCTGCCGTCAGGGTCACGGAGGACACCTGCACAGCGGCTGTGGAGTGGTTGACGATCTCCGCGTTGGAGACATAGACCTTTCCATTCTGATCGACCGTCACCGGCAGCACAGCCGGAACAATGACAGAGAACACGGTTGCTTCCTCCCAATGTGCGTAGTAAGTGCTAGATGCTACTTCTTTGAACACGGTATTGCCGTCAACCTGCGTGCCGCCTGTCTCCTGCGTGAACCAGCCAAGGAACGCATAGCCCTTGCGGGCAGGTTCGGCGGGCAGGTTCAGCGTTTCGCCGTAGATCTGGTTGGTAGTTTCCGTTTTGCCAGTACCGAGATCCCACGTGATCTTGTATTCTGCCGGGGCAAACTGCGCGTAGAATGTCCGCGCGGCCGTAATGGAGACCGTATTGTACAATGCGCCGTTTGTCTTTTCGGTGTACCAGCCGGAGAACGTGTGACCGGCCTTGACCGGCGTGTAGCCGGGTGCAACGGCGGTCTGGTTGGGCGCGACGGAGGTCGTCACGCTGTTCTTGCCGCCAACCGTGCCGCCGTTGGACGAGGCATCCCACGTCACGATCAGCGCGACATTCGCGCCACAATCATCACAGATACCATCCGCATTCGCGTCGGTGTGGTCCGCGTATTCATCTGCCGTTGCCTTACAAACTGAACAGGTTTTTGTGCGCTTGTGCTGGGTATCGCTGGAACTTGTCCACCTGCCATAGGTATAGGTGTGATCGGCGTAGTCATAGGTCGACGCGCCGCAGCCGGAGCAGGTTTTCGAGCGACGGTGCTGGGTATCGCTGTACTTGCTCCACGAGCCCGTAGCATAAGAATGCGAACCGTAGTCCGTGGTGCTGTATCCGCAGGTGCGGCAGGATGCCGTTCGGCTGTGCTGACTGGAGGAATCGTTGCTCCAGCTCCCGTAGCTCAGGCTGTGCGAAGCATAGTCATAGCTGGATGCACCGCAATTTCGGCAATAGCTTTCCCGGCGATGCTGGCTGCTGGAATATTCTTCCCAAGAGCCGTAGCTATAACTATGGCCGCTGGAATAGATCGTCTCAGATTTCGTTTGGCCGCAAGCGCACGAATAGCTTCTGTACCCGTTGCTGGTGCAAGTTGCGTCCTGTACATTTTGGAGAATCCATGTATGACTGCCGCAGTCCGGGCAGGTACCGGAACCGTAACCACCAGCGCCGTGACTCTTATAGGTGTAAGTGCCAAGGTACTGGACGTAGTGGCAGAGATAACACTCATTATAGTTTGCATGACCGCGAGACGAATGTGCGACTTCAACGTATGTGCCCTGGAACGAATACTTTCCGCATGAAGGGCAGTTGCCAATGATGGAGCCGGTGGACTGAACAGAGATACCCGGCGCTTTCTTGATGCCGTTGGTCGCAGCAGAGCCAGCATCCGCATTCTGGTACACACCGTAAAGATCGTAGAAATATCGGTTGCTTCGATTGGATGCCGTCCAGTCATAATCGTGGAAAGGTACAGAAGAATCCGGGTAGCCAATGATGTATGCAACATAGAGCGTATCGCCGTTGTCGGTTTCACGCCAGAATGCATTTTCCCCAATGCTGTTCAGCATGTACTCCCCATAATAAATGGACAACTTCGTCAGCAGCGGGCAGTTATAAAAGGCGTGCCTGCCAATGACCGGCGTGGTGCTGGGGATCTCGGCAGTCGTAAGATTGGTACAGTCCTCGAACCAGTAAGCGAGATCGGGGATCGCCAGACTCTCCATGCCGTCAAACCAAACCTGTGTGATCTGGCTGCGGTATTCTGCCCATGGTTGATCGTCTTTGCTTGCAAAGGCGCTGCAGTCCCCGCTGCCGGAGATCGTCAGCCAGCCCTTGTCGTCCAGCTTCCATGTGATCTTGCTGTCCTGGATCGTGCCGCTGGCAATGGCATCATCTGCCGCAAATGCCGAGATACTGAGCGAGAGCAGCATACAGAGGGCAAGCAGGAGTGCTGTGAGTTTTCTTGTTTTCATAGCGGTTCCTCCCTCCTTTACGAATTGCCGGTTGCAGGCGCAATGGTGAAGATCAGCGTTGCGGCGTTCACTTTCTCCACCTTTTCGGTTGCTGTGACCTTCGCGGTGTATGCGATCCGCAGGTTTTTGCCTGCGTCAATGACCGGGAACGCGCCGTCAGCCAACGTCAGCTTGCCTTCCTTGACCGTTTTGCAGCCGTTGATGCTGAACGCGATCTTTCCGGCTTCGCTGCCGAAATTCTCAAAGTCTCCAATGGCGAACGCACCGGGCTGCACATCGACGGCCACGACCTGCACCGCACCGCTCTGTGCGCGGTTTTCAATGACGGCGTTGGATGCCGTTACAACATAGCCGTCCAGAACCGTGACCGGCAGGCAGGCGGGGACGCTGACAGAGATAGGCGAAACAGAATTCACAACCGTCAGCACTACCGGAACGCTGGCCTGCGCGGTTTCTGCGGCAAAGGCAGAAACCGACAGCGAGCAGAGCATCAGAACAGCCAGCAGGAGAGAAAACAGTTTCTTTGTTCTCATTTTGACATTACCTCCTTCGGCCACAGGTATGCAGCGTGCAGCGCAGTCTTGACCTCCAGTGTGCCGACCGTCTTGCCATCACGGGTGGCTGTGATCGTCGCGGTGCAGGCGGCGTTGCCGTATTCCGGCGCTTCTTTCAGCGTGATGGAGCTGACCGACGCACCGGCTGCGAGGGTGATGGGATCTGCAATGAGGCTGCCGTCGGAATCTCTGCGGATCTCGATGGTATAGGTGTCCGTCTTGCTGCCATTTTTCAGCGTGGCAGATACCGTCTGCTCGCCAACGATGGCATACAGATGCGCGGGTACTTCTGCCTGAATGAGATTTTCGTCTACCATCTTATTGAGATCGCGCTGCGCGTTCAGGAGGTCATCCATTGCGTAAAACACGATCTCCGTTTCCGGGAATTTGCCTGCGCGCTCTGTGATGCGGGTTTTGATTTTGTCGTAGACCAGCAGTGTAGATTCGCGGTCAAAAATGACCTTGACCGGCCCGTCCACACGGCAGGCAATGACTTCGGCCGCTGTTGTGCCGTCATTGCAGTAAATCGCCGCTGTGCCGCCGCCCCACACGACAAGGCGGCCGGAGATTTTTACGTTGGACAGCGTGACCTTGCCGTCTGCGACGCCGTTGCCGATGATGAGATCGCCGTCAATGGACATGTCCTTCAATTCAACGTCCTTGGTACGGACGAGCAGATTGCCCTTGTAATCCTTCGTATAGCTGCCGCTCTTGGTGATATAGGACTGGATGATGTTGAAATAGAGCTGCGCAAATTCTGCTCTTGTGATGTTGGCCTGCGGGACAAGCCCCTGCGTGCGGCCATGCACATAACCGGCTGCGACCATTGCTTTCATGTACGGCAGCGCCCATTTGGACACTTCCTTGGCATCCGCAAACTTGGACAGATCCGTCTTGGCGTAATCGTCAAGATCAAGCTGCAAAGCTCGTGCGACGACCGCAATGGCTTCCTGACGGGTGATTGCCCGGTCTGGCTGCATGCTGCTGGCGGAAACGCCGTTATACGTTCCCATCTGGACGGCGAGGGCTACATCTTTGTAGTACCACTTGGATTTTGCAACGTCCTTATACGCAGAAATGTCCGCTGTTTTGTAACAGCCAAAGGAACGGTTTGTAATAGCCGCCATTTCCGCACGGGTCAAAAGACCGTTGGGGTCAAGCTGCGTCTTGGATTTGCCGTAAAGCAAGCCGTTATCTATAGCTGCGGACACGGCTTCGGCGTACCATGCTTTTGTGTCCACATCCTTAAAATCTGAAATGCTCGCCGCGGATGCGGAAACAGCGAGAGACAGGCAGGTCACGACAGCCAGAAACAGCGCAAGAATTCGTTTTGCGTTCAAAGTGAATCCCTCCTACAAGATAAAAACTGCCGGGGGAAGCAGGTTCCCCCGGCGATGTATGGATGCGGATCAGACCGCATCCCAGCAGATCACGAACAGAACGGACGCAACGGAAGCGTTGACGACAGCTTCGGAGACAGGGCTGACAATGGCGTCATAGCTGACCGCGATGGAGTTCGCAGTCTGGTCGCCGTTGCCGGACATGTAGCAGCCTTCGATGGCACCGTCGATGAGGGTCTGAGAAGCAGCGTTTTCCGCATTGGTGAGCTGCTCCACGCCGCCGCCCAGCGCGAGCTTGAAGCCGATCATATTGCTGTCCACCTTGACCTTGGCAAGGCTGTCCTTGCTGCCGAACGCGGTCAGCTTCCAGCCGGCACCGGCTTCGACCTTGACATTGTCGACCTTGACCGCGCCATAGGAATTGTTGGTGATGCGGATATCGGTAGCCGTCGTGACCGTGCCGTCCACGCCGACTGCGATGGGGAGGATGGTCGGGATCACAACATTCATCTTCGTGGCGGCGGGATCGCCGTCGAAGGTGCCATCCGAGGTGGAAGACAGGCTGACGCTGGAGGTGCCGGTGCCGCCGGAGACGTCCACTGTAGTGGGTTCGGCAGCGGACGCGCCAATGGCGAGACTTGCCATGAGGCAGACAGCGAGGAGCAGGGATACGAGTTTCTTCATGTTCTTCATAATTGGTTCTCCTTTTTCGTTTTGTTAGTGTTGAATGGTAATATGGATGATGGCCCCGGCTACACCAAGCGTTGCGCCGGAGTCAGGATCTAAGTTGGAAAAATAGGCAGTACATTCGTACTCGCCTGCAGGCAGCTCGACATCGAGCTTTGCACGCTCGATTTTGCTGCCAATTGCAATGGCTTTGGACTCGTAGATCTTTTCGCCCGTGTCATTGCGATAGAATTCTACTTTTTGCGGGTAGAGATTGTTCAGCTCATTGACCAGCATGACATTGCCTTCACTTTTGCCGTCTTTGAAATACGGCGCGGTGTTGCAGCTGATGTTGATCATGCCTGCCTGCACCTTATCATTGAGACGCTGCTCGATTTCTTCCTGCGAGAGCGTTTCCCAGCCGCCTTCAATGGCAGAGTCGTCGTAGACAATGCCGCTCTGCGCGGCAGGTTCTTTTGGTTCGTCGTTTCTGACGGCGAATGTGACAATCACGGCAATGACCACCAAAATGGCCAGTGCAATGAGACTGATGTGAATGGGACTGAGCTTTGTTTTCCGTTTATACATGATGCTTCTCCTTTTTGTTTTTACGAATTTGATTATGCCGCCGCTTCAAAATAGCTCCGCGGCTTGACGGTGCAGAGGAACCGGCGAATATCGGATGCCTCTGTCAAGATCGGCATTTCCGGCAGCGCATTCAGAACATCCTGCCGGTAGCGGCCTCTGGCGCTGCATCGTTCATCCAGAATTGCCACGACACAGGTGTCCGTTTCCGTGCGAATGGCGCGCCCAAAGCCCTGCTTGAGCTTGATCTGCATTTCCGGCACGATGACGCTCCGGATGAAGTCATGCAGGGCGGGATAGTTTCTCTTTTCGTGCTCGTGGATGGCGTCCGGGAATGCAAACGGCAGCCGGGGAATGATAAGCAGCGACACGCAGTCGCCGGGGAAGTCCATGCCTTCCCACGCAGCGCCGGTTGCCAAGAGGACGGCTCCGGGGGTGCTCTTGAATTGCCGCAGGATCTGCGGGTGGTTCCTGCGCAGTGAGAAAATTGGGACTCTTGCTGTAGCCAGCCGCTCGTTGACAGCGGATAAATCTGCGTATGAGGTAAAGAGCACAAGCGCATGACCATTTGCTGTATATAGAAGCCGCAAAATTTCTGCTGCGATCTCATCGTAATACCGCTCGGAGCTGAGACGCACGGAATATCGGGGAAAGAACAACCGGCAGTTGTCTGCATAATTGAACGGCGAGACAGCAACGGATTCCATAACTCGCGGATTGCAGCATAGCCCGCATTCGTCCTGAAACCGGCGGAAGCTGCTGCCAATGGCAAGCGTTCCGGAGGTAAGTAGGAGTGGGATCTGTTTGCTCCAGACCGTGTGCTGCATTCTGGATGTGATGTCTGCCGGGACACTGCACAGCATGAGCTTGCCGTCGTCATCCTCTGCGGTGTAGCGGATGGCGTCTGTCTTGGGGCGAAGAAACAGCACGACTTTATCGGTGAGCTGCTCCAGTGCCCGCTTTGTGGCAGGTTCCAGAAACGTGGACAGCTTTCTGCCGATCAAAAACAGCGTAGAAAGGACTCTGCTGAGATCATCATGGAGCAGCTCAACAGGATACTCCGGCGACAGCTCTGCCATCTTTTGCAGAAGCATAGAAGAAGCCGAAAACAGCCGGTCTGCTGCCAGCGCGTATCCGTCCTGCTTCAGCCGGACGACCGCGCTGCGGATCTCTCTGGCCACTAAGGTCGTGCCAAACATTTCCCGTGCCGTTTCCGGCAGCTTGTGCGCTTCATCCACAATGACTGTGCAGGCATCCGGGAGGATGGGCTTTAAGCCGTTTTCCCAGTGCATACAGTCTGCCAGCCAGAGGTTCTGGTTGCAGATCTGGAACAAATACCGTTTCTGCCCGCACTCGGTCAAATGCCGACGATAGCGGCAGTCCGGGTGTTTGCAGTCACAAAACTGCGGAACGCAGACACGCTCGCGGTCGAAGCTGCTGAGTTTCTGTGTTTCATCCAGATCCAGAACATCCCGCAGGGAATAAAGTTCTTTCTTCTGCATGACGTTCTTTCCGTTTGGACGCTGCTGCAGGTGCTGGCGCAGCCGCTCGTCACAGACATAGTGACTCTTGCCCTTGCGCAAGGCGGCAAGAATGGGTGTTGTGATATGCGGATCGTCCGACAGCGCATCCGACAGGAACGGCAGATACTCCCGCACAATGGCGTTCTGGAGGGCGATGCTGGAGGTTGCAATGATGACCGGCTGGAACGGCAGCCCGTCTACCAACCGGCTGTGGCTGTACACGATGGCAGCGGTCAGGTAGGCGTATGTCTTGCCGATACCGGTCCCGGCGTCGCTCAGTGCGATGCGGTTTTCAAACATGGCGTCCAGCATGGTGTGGCTGAGACGGATCTGCTCCGGCCGCTCTGTCATGCCGTGCGCAGGTAGAATGGTTTTGAAGATGTGGTCGAGTTCGGTATGTGCGTTTTTTCTGGTAAGTTCGTTGATCATGATTCTTTCATCCTATCTTGAAAAGTTTGTTCCGCCGTATTTGCAGCTCGCACCCCGGCGATGGGGAACAGCGCAGACAGAGCCTGGCAGCTCTCACAGCCTGTGACTGGGGTCTCGACTGCTTTCAACCCCAGCGCATGGCAGCCTGTCTTACGTGCAGGCTAGACGTTGTGTGTCCAAACAGGTTGGGCGGCATGATGCAGCCTGCCAAGGCTGCCCACGGCGCGTTTCTCGCTCGCCGGAAGCTCGCTGCTTCCGGGTCGTCGCGCGCGCCGTGCGCGTTTCCCAACCTGCGGTGTGATCCGCGTTGCTGGTATTCACTTTTCAAGGTTCAGTGAGGGGTGTTTCGAATCCCCTCACTATCCCTCCCGAAAAAACGGTCAAGTGAATAACAGATTTTCAAAAATTTTTGAAATATTTTTTCTCACAGCATTTTTCGAAGCATTTTCAAGAGACGTTCCATCCGATAAACGACTGCGCGGGGATATACGCCAAGCCGCTTTGCGTACTCGCGCATCGACAGACCATCAAAAAACACCGCGTGGATCATTTCCCGATCTGCTGGGTCCAACGTTTCCAAGGCTGCGTTTAACCTTTTGACCAGCAGCTTGTCCGCAATCATGTCCTCCAGATTCTCTGCACTGCAGAGTGCAGCTTCGGAGTAGCCTTCCTCCAAAAGCGCATCCACGGACAACGGTTTGTCGTCGTTATCCCGTTCTTCCAGATACCGCTCCCGGCGATCCATGCTTGCGTAGGCTTCATAAACTTCATCTGAAACGGCGACTTCCTCGCCGTCAACGTAAATGATGTTGGCAATGACATTGCCGTTTTCGTCGCGGAAGCGTCTGTAATTCCGCGTATCTTTCCAGTTGTACATTCGTAAGCTCCAATCTCAAAATTTTGTAAAATTTCGAGATGGAGTTACGGATACTTCGCTGTGCTCTCAGACCATCTGCGCATGTATGCCCTTTCCGCTATTCAGCGAAAAGGGCATAAACGCAAAAAAGAAGCCCTACGGAAAGCTGAACAGCTTACCGTAAGGCTCCGAACGCGGCGTTCCCACATTCTAAGGTGGGCGGTTGGTGCGCTTGACTGGTATCATAGTATTTGGTTTTTGAATTGCAGTTTAGATGATTACTTCAACTGGGCAGATTGCGATCCCGATTTGCTGCCCGCACTTCGGGCATTTGGAAAACCATTGCGCGCGGTCTGCCTGCTCCGGACGGAACAGCTGCAGACTACGCAGGTCTGTATGTTCGGCGGCGTTGAGAAGCCGTCCTCTTTGGCAGATTGGGCATCTGATCGCCCGATCTGCTTTCACTGCACAATTTACTGCTTGTTTCATGCGTACCTCTCTTTCCTGATTCCATGTTTGACTTCGATTCTGTATGCTGACAATCCTTTATTGGAACAGATCTGTCTGGAGAGGCTTCGACAGACACGCCCAAGGAGTGGAGGCGCGTGTTCCAGAGGTTATGGGATTGACGATGGTTTTATTATATAGACGCTATAAAGAACCGTCAATGACGCATTTGTAAACACACGAGAACATTTCATTGACAAGCATACCTGTGACGGCTATAATGAGAACATCCCAAATTGGAGGAATACATCATGACAACAGGAATGAAACACTTGGCTGCGTATCAGGCAAATCTGCTGGACTACAATGCGGCAAAAGACCGTGCGTGCAATTATATTGGCAACCAGATTCGTGCTGCGCGAAAAAGCATGAAATTGAGCTTGGAGCAGCTCAGTCAGATCTTAATGGGATATGGCGTGGACATTGGGCGCGTTGCGGTGAACAAGTGGGAAAAGGGCATATCGATTCCAAGTGCGTATCAGCTTCTGGCCGTCTGTGCTGCGCTGCATCTGGAGGATGGCTTTGATTATTTTGTGAGCAATACAAAACGCCCCCTGCTGAACGCAGAGGGGCGTCGAAAAGTGAAAGAGTATCGGGAGGATCTGATTGCATCCGGGAAGTATCGGGAGGTACCGCCAGTGCTGGAGATCCGCTACCTGGACATGCCGGTCAGCGATCTGCCGGTATCCGCTGGTACAGGTGCATTTCTGGATGAGGGGAACTTCGAAATGGTCAGCTTTCCGGAGAGCAGCATCCCGGATGGCGCGGAATTCGGGGTTCGCGTGTCTGGCGACAGCATGGAGCCTGTCTATCATGACGGTCAGATTGTGTGGGTGCAGCAATGCGAGACACTCCGTACCGGCGAAGTTGGCGTCATGATTTACGATGGACAAGGCTATATCAAGGCGTATGCCGAACAGGAGCCGGATGATCCGGAAGCCTACCTTGGCAGTGACGGCGTGCGGCGGATGCAGCCGGTTATGGTGTCTTACAACAAGGCATATGCACCGAAGCCAGCTTCTCCGGAATTGGAGTTCCGAATTGTGGGGCGAGTTTTATAAGTCCTGTTTATTGGACAACGTTTGTGATATGATACTATCATCAAAAGTTTATCCTGCTTTTTTTGATAGGAGTGAAAGGACATTGAATACGCACGCACGATTGGATGAGTTACTGCATGAGAGAAACATGACATTATACCAGCTATGCCAAAGCGGAAACATTCCCTATACGACGCTTCGCGTCTCTCGCTGCAGGGGCAGCCAGCTTTCTGTAGATACCATTGAGCAAATTTGCAGGGTGCTTGGAATCTCAATGGCGGAGTTTTTTACTCCAAGCAACCAAGTCCGTACACATTGATAGCTATCGTGTATCTCTGTAGTCCAAATGGCATTTCCACAAAACTGCTTACTCTGCCAAGCCGTATTTGACTTTGACGCGGTCGAGCTTTTCGAGCATGGGTTCGGCAATCAACCACAGGAAGAAAAACGTGGCAATGGCGCGCACCAGATCGACCGGAAAGCCGGTGACGTAGTAGCTTAAAATGATTTTCCAGTTGATCGTGTTCGACCACATGAGCGCCGATGCGGGATTCATAATGCCGCCATACACGATGGTCGAACAGATCACGCCGAAGATACAAAGGCTCAGCCGCCCGCGACGCAGAACGCCCTTGCGGTACAAGACACCTGCCAGCCAGCCGATGATGCCCATGGCAAACATCTGCCACGGCGTCCAAGGTCCTTGTGAAAACAGCATATTCGAGACCAGCATGGTCATCGCGCCGACCAGAAAGCCCGTCTCGCCGCCAAAGGCCACGCCTGCGAGAATCGTCATCGCAACGACCGGCTTAAATTCCGGCAGCATGAAGAACGCAGCGCGTCCTGCCACATTCAGCGCAACGAGCACGGCAATGAGCACCAGCTCGCGCGCCTGCGGCTTTCTGCCCTCGAAAATCAGGAAGAACGGCAACATACATTCGAGCAAAATCAGCAGCGAAATGAAGTAATATTTTCGCCCTGCGAAGTAGTACACGCCGACAAACAGCGTCAGAGGAATCAAAAGCAGGATGAGCAGCGTGGCAGTCACGGTGCGCTTTTTCAGCTTGCGCTTTTCCACGGGTGTCTGGATGAGATAATCCGGTCGGTTGGCCTTGCGGCCAATGGACAGTGCAAACACAAGAAGTGCAGCAAGCAAAATGCCGTAGAGCTTGAGCTGCCCGCCTGCCAGCGCCGTCATGCCGTTCGCGTCGATGAGCTTTGTGAGGTCTGTCACGCCTATGGCCTGCGCGATGAGCGCCAGCGAAGCGGCACCGGACACGGCGGCAAGGATTTTTCGCCAGACCGGAAGCTTTTTCACCGTCCGCGTCGCTTTCTCCGGTGCGGGCGGGATGCGCTGATATTCCGGTAAAGCCGCTTCCGGTTTGACCGCACCGCCGCAGACGAGAATGACGTCCTCCGGCGTGACCGCATCTGGTAGCACATCGCGCGCGATGCGATTTGCGGCGGTCGTGTAGAAGCTGTTGCCGGAGAAGAACGTTCTCGGTTCGGCCTCCGTGACGATGTTGCCGTCAAAAAACAGGGCGCAGCGGTCGGCGTATTTCGCGCAGAACTCGATGTCGTGGCTGACCATCAAAATCGCCACGCCGGACGCTTGCAGCGTCCGGAGAATCTGCCCGAAAACCTGCTTGAACTCCGCATCCAGTCCTTTTGTCGGTTCGTCAAGGAGCAGCACGTCAGGGTTCAGAAGCAGGATTTTTGCCAGCGCTGCGCGCTGCTGTTCGCCGCCGGAAAGGTCATACGGATGGCGGTCGAGCAGCTCCACCAGCTTGCAGAGGGAGACAACTTGTGCAAGGCGCTCGGTTTTGCGTTCGGATTTTGGTAAAATCTCCAATAAATCTGCGCGCACTGAGGATTTCACAAAGAGCGCCTGCGGGTTCTGCGGCAGCATCCCGACGCTTCCCGTGATGGTCAGCTCGCCGCGATACGGCCTTTGCAGCCTCGCCAGCAGCTTGAGCGTGGTGGTCTTGCCCGTGCCGTTGCCGCCGAGCAGCGTAAGAAATTCGCCTTTGTGCAGCTCCAAGGATAGACCTTTTACCACGTCGGGCAGGTCTTTGTCGTATTTGAACCAGAGTTCCCGCGCCGAGACGACGGTTTCGCCGTTCGGCGTGTTTTTCTTTTCTTCCGGAACAGGTCGCAACTCATGCGTTTTCGCATAATCGAGCAGCCAGTTTCGGCCGTCGCAGACGGAGATGGGGCAAGTCGCTTTGGAATCTGACGCTGCCCAGATGCGCATGGCGGCGGGCATGGCGAGGAACATCGCGTTCCCACTGCTTTTCAGCTCTGCGCCCACTTCGGCGGGCGTGCCGGTGCAAAGGAGCTTGCCGCCGTCCATGACCGCGACACGCGACGCAAAGGAGAACGCTTCTTCCAGACGATGTTCGGTCAGGAGGATGGTCGTTCCCAATTCGCGGTTGATCTTGCCGAGGGTGGCAAGGAAGTCGGATGCGGCAATGGGGTCGAGCTGGCTCGTCGGCTCGTCCAAAATCAGCACTTTTGGCTGCAAGACCATAACGGAAGCGAGATTCAAGAGCTGCTTTTGCCCACCGGACAGCTCTGTGACCGGCTTATAAAACCATTCCTGAATCCCGAAAAACGATGCCATTTCCGCAACGCGGCGGCGAATCGTCGGCGTATCATAGCCGAGGGATTCCAAACCGAACGCCAGCTCGTGCCAGACCTTATCCGTGACGATCTGATTCTCCGGGCTTTGCTGCACAAAGCCGATTCTTTCAGCCTGTTCGCGCTGGGGCAGTTCATCGAGCTTTTTTTCGTCGAACAGGATTTCACCGTTTCTGCGTCCATGCGGCGCGAGGACGGTTTTGAGCTGCCGGAGCAGCGTACTTTTGCCGCACCCGGAGGGGCCGCAGAGCACCAGAAACTCGCCCGGCTGGACGGACAATGTAAGGTCAGAGATTGCATTTTTCTCCTGTTCGGGATATGCAAACGTTAAATTTCGGATCGTAAAGACTTCCACTGCCTGTCCTCCTTTCGGTCGAGAATCACGGGGGTAAGAACAAGTGCCAGATACACGAACATGAAGCTGATCGTCAATGGCGTCCATAAGGCGGTTTTAACAGTAGGGTAATACCTAAAATACATTCCGCCTGCCAACCAGCCCGAAAGAATGTACGCGCCGCAGAAGATCAGCCACGCGAGAACGTTTTTGTCTCTATCATCAAAACGATAGATGGAAAACGCCGTGCGTCCGGGCAGACCGTAGCCGCGCGACCGCATGGAATCCGCTGTTTCAATCGCGTTCTCAAGTGACCACGTTACCATGATGGAGAAAATCTTGATTGCGTTAGAAACCCTACGAATCACGCTGCCGGTTTTTGTGTCGCGCCCGATGCAGCTCTGTGCTTCGGCAACAACGTCCATCTGCGATTTGAATTTTGGGATGAAGCGCAACGCCATGGAGAGGACGAGGGACAGCGCGGGAATGACGCGCCCGAACAGGTACACGAACTTATCTGACGTCATCACCTCGTTATAGCTGGAAAACCACAATACGACGCTTGCCAGCATGACCGCCGCGGCCACACCGTAGAACATGGATTCGAGCGTCAGCGGATTGCCGGAGGGCAGATAGGTCAAAATCGTTTGACCTTCGTGATTGAACGCCGGGTTGACGAGCGCGGCAACGGCCGCCATGGGGAGAAGCCCCATGACGGCAAAGCGCACCGCTTTTCTGCCCTTGAGATAGATGTCATACGCCAGCGCACCGGTCAGGGAAATTGCCAGATAGACCGGGTGCATCAGGCACATCGAAAAGAGAAGAACGAGCGCGTAGTATAAAAAATTGATCGTCGGATGGTAGCCTGAAAAGGCGTCTTTGTTTCTCATTCGCTTCCAGTCGCGTAGCCGCCGCCTACATCATCTCCGAGGTCACAGGTATAGACCCACTCAATCACGTCGCCGTTTTGCAGCTGATACCGGCTGCATCCGTAATTGGGGAACCAGCCGTTGACCTTGTACATCCAACCGGAAGTGTTACCAACGTCAAACTCATAGAGATTATTGATTCCTTCGATATAGGCGGAATTGTAGATCGGCGTGTTCTCAAATTCCATGTGGATCTTCTGTTGCTTGCAGGTGCGCTGTAGGATGTTAAAAACGCTCTCACCCTCATAAAATGTGACGGTCATCGGTTTCAGAATCCAGCCGTCCTCCGGCACCAGCTCACGCTTTTCCTTATTACAAAGGTCCATATTGTCAAGGATTGTCGCGCAGGAGATGGAGAGGGTGCAGGTGTATTCCGCATCGCCAATTTCCACGTCCTCCGGCTCGACTGGAATTGGCTTGCCCTCCGGCACGGGGTCGGTCTGGTACTTGTCCTTGCCCGTGCCGGTGTCGATCATCATGCCGCCCACTTCTTCATATTCGCCGGTTGCACTTGCCTGGATTTCCTCCGGCGAAAGATACTCTGGCGGCTCGGTGTCAGTCCGTGCGGGTTTGTCTGCCTGCGGGTCGTCAGACGGCTCTGAGACGTTTTCTGTGGGCGTCTGCGTCGGTTCTGTCTCAACCTTGTCCGGCGTATTTGATTCCGCCGCGTTCTGCGCCGGTGTCTCCACCGGGGCAGCAACGGTCGGCTGTGCCAATGGGTCTTTCTGCTTCGGCATATTCCGGTCGCCAAAAATGAACGCCGCCGCCAGCACCAGTACGATCAGTACCGGCGCAAGGATTTTCCATTTGTGTTTCTGCCAAAATGTCATATCAGATCAACTCCGCAGCGCTCAGCATATTGTAAAGCATCTGTGCGATCTCGCAGCGCAGAATCGCTTTTGTGGGTTCAATATTGAGGTCACTCTGGTCGAGGATATTGACGGAGTAGCAGAACGCCATCGGTTTCTTCGCCCAGGATGCCACGCTGCGGTAATCTCCGAACTGCGCCAGCATATCCTTTGTCGCTGCCGCGTCCATCGCAGTGTCCAGCCCGCAGAGCTTCGCCGCTCTTGCCACCATTGCGGCGGCCTCCTGCCGGGTGATGGTGCCGTCCGGATTAAACTTGCTGCTGCCAACACCGTTGACAATGCCGCTGCTGTTGGCTGTGCCGATGTAACCGGCGTACCATTTGGAGCTGGGAACGTCCGTAAAGGCTTTCGTGTCCTTTGCCGCCAGACCGAGGGCGCGTGTGACGATAGCGGCAAATTCCGCGCGGGTCATGGTCTTATTCGGGGCAAACGTGCCCTTGCCCATGCCATTGATGATGCCGCGCGAGGCAAGTTCTTCGATAGCAGCTTTGTTTGCGTGATTCTTGATGTCCGAGAACGTTGTACCGGGGGCGGTCACACCGGGGACACTCACAGAAGCGTCTACATTGCCCTTGCTGACGCTCGTGGCGGGTTTTGAGGTGTTCTTCGCCACGTCGCTCATGCGGTACAGACTGTTTTGACCGTTTGCTGCGCGGTCAATAGCAACGAGGGCATAGAACCCCTGTTCCGAGGACATTTGATTGTTGCCGTCCGAACCGTCGAGGACGTGATAGAAGCCGCCGTTAGACTGCCGGAACGAGAGAAGATTTTCCGTCAGCGTGTGACCGCTTTTCACAAAGCGGCTGTCGTCCAGAGAAACCCCCAGCTCACAGAGCGCGACCACGACCTGCGCGACGGATTCGACGTTGGTCGTGCCCCACGATGCGTAGCCGCCCTTGCTGTCCTGCGCTTTGGAAAGGTAGGTCAGAGCCTTGTCTGTCGCGGTTTTGACCGCTTTCTGATCCTGATATTTTGCAAGTGCCTGCAATGCCATTGCGGAAATGTCCACGTCGGAATCTCCGGTGCCGGTCAGACTCCAGCCGCCGTCTTTCATCTGGCTATTCAGAATTTCATCGATGTAGAGTTGCCGGGTTGCCTGCGTTTTTGCGGCGGGATTTTTGGGAATCTCGTAATTGCCGGAATCCAGCGCGATCAATGCCCAAATGGGGCCGTTCAGACCCTGCCAGATGGTCTTTTCAAAATCGCCCAGCGGCATTAAAAGGTTGTAGCCCGCGACCTTGGACGGATCGCGTCCAATGGCGGTCAGCGCGAGGATGACGCGGGAATACTCGGTGTATTTTCTTTCATGCAGCACGCCGGAGCAGTTTTTGACGTACTTCTCGACGCGCGCATAGTAATCTTCATAGTAATTTGTGGGAACAGTGTAACCAGAACGGGCAAGACCGATAATTGCCCATTCGCCGCCAATGGAACCGACCTCCGGGGATTTGACTGCGGACACCATATAAGCGGCGCTGCCTTGTACTTCATTCTGGACGCCGGACGCCGCCAGCGCTGGAACGGTCAGCGTCAAAAGGATTGCAAGGGTCAGAATCCAAGCAGAAATTCGTTTGATTCTTCTCATTTGTATTTCCCCCTATAAATGCGGCAATCAGGGCTGCCCCCCAAAGGGGGCAGTCCTGTGCTGCAAGGTGTTATTTGGTGGTCGCTACATTTTCCACAAAGCGGTGGAGAATGGCTGCAACCTGTGCGCGGGTGGCGTTGCCGGTCGGCATGAGCTTACCTGCACTGCCGTTGACCAGCTTTTCGGCAACAGCCCATTCCAGCGAAGCCGTGGCATAGCCGGACACGCTTGCTTGGTCTGTAAAGCCATTCAAGCTGGAGCTTGCGGCGGTATTGTACTTCTTGTACTGCGCATAGCGGTACAGAATTGCCGCCATCTGTTCACGGGTGACATTTGCGTTCGGAGAGAACGTCGTGATGCTGGTGCCGTTGACGATGCCGTTGTCGGCTGCCCACGTCACAGCGTCCTCATAGTAGCTGTTGAACGTCACATCGGAGAATCCGCTTCTGCCGCTTACGGCAGGTTCACCCTCCAGTCGATACAGAACCGTGACGAGCATCGCGCGGGTCATGGCTGCATTCGGAGAGAACGTCGTATCGCTCGTTCCGGCAAACAAGCCTTCCTCATAGACGAACAGAACATCATTGTAGAACCAATCGGTTTCATGTACGTCTGTGAACGGCAGCTTGCCATCCGCAAACTCAACTTCGATTCTGGTCGATACCGTGAGCTTGTCAATGGTATAGGTCTTGACTGCGCCGACAGACTTGCCGTTGACCTTGACGTCCTTGACCTTGTAACCGGTATCCGGCTTGAATGTGAAGGTGACAGACTTGCCGATATGCTGGAATGTCAGCTTTGGCTCGACCGTGCCGTTCTTGCCAACCTTCAAAATCTTGCCCAGCAGCTCATTGACATACTGTTCGGGGCTGATGTCCGCAGCGCGGAGCCAGCTGTTGTAGTAGCTGCCGTCGCCAAGAGACGGATACTGAGAATCGTTGAACCAGTCGGCAACTTCGCAGCTATAGTCATTGACATAGTGCCAAATGACTACATCGCCGTCGTTCAGTGTCCAATTCTTCAAGCCCTGATTCGGGTGCTTACCGTTGACGGTATACATCCAGCCAGATTTCTTGCCGTTGGTGAACTCGCTCAAGGCGTATCCGCCAAGGCAGGACGGGGCATAGATGGTGCTGACATAGTTGCTTTCCGCACCGATGTAGCGCAAGCCTGCATCGCTCATGGCTTCGGTAAAGAGGTCATAAACCGTAGCGTTCTCTTGCAGCGCATACGTTTTGGTGGGAACCCATGTGACGTATTCGGGCAGGTAGCTGTCCTTTGTCAGGTCAACATCCTGCGTTGCTTCCAAAGCGCCGATGAGACGGAACGTGACTTCAATATCACCGGGCTTGACAGCATCCAGATCAGTAATAGCTTTTTCATAGATGGCCGTGACACGCTCGCAGGATTCCGCAGCGTTCATATCCGTCTGTGCCTGCTGGAGAATGCTTGCGAGTTTCTTCTTTGCGGCGGTACCGTACTTCTTGGTTTTGTCGTTCAGAAGATCATCATAGTGCGCTTTCAATGCCTTGTACTGATCTATCTGCTTCTGCTTCAGAATTGCCTTGTACGAAGTTTCGGCAGCGGTCAGGGTATTGTAGTTTTCTACCTTTGCCTTGTCAGCAGCAGAGAGCTTGTTGTAGGCATTGCGCGCTTCGGCAATGGCGTTATAGCTGGATTCATCGACATAGCCAATCTGGTTGATCATGTCGATAACAGCCTGTGCGTCCGCGTTCTCGCGCTTTGTCACGTCGGACATATCGTACAGTCGCTTGCTTCCGTTTACATAGCGGTCATACGCAACGAGCGTGTAGGCCGCCTGCTCGGATGCCATCTGATTGACCGTGCTGTTCGGCTGCTTGTCGTGCAGGAAGCCCTTGGAGTTGGGGTCCGCATAGCTCAGGAAGTTGGACAAAACGCTGATGCCGTTATGCTGGAATCTGCTGTCTATCTTTGCGTCGATGTTCAGTGCGGACAGCGCGACAATGACCTGTGCGGCGGATTCGGAGCTGTCATAATCGCCGGTTTTCTGGTATTCAGCAGACAGCCATTTCACCGCCTTATCTACCGCATCTTTGACGTTGGCATTTGTGCTGCAATACGGAGCCAATGCCTGTACGACCATTGCCGTCATATCAACGTTGGAGCCGGGGAAATCTGCATCGATGCCCCAAGAGCCATCGCTGATCTGCGCGTCAAGCAAGCTATTGATCCACGCATTGCGTGCAGTTGTGCCGGTCGCATTGTCGTAATAGTTGCCGGAATCCAGTGCAATCAGTGCAAATGCCGTGCCGTTGTTGCCCTGCTCGGAAACGCGGTAGGTGCTGCCGTTCTTCTCAAACAGCGGTTCAACAAGGTTATAAACCGTGCCGTTGGAGCCCTTGAACTTCGTCGCATCCTCACCGATCGAGGTCAGCGCCAGAATAACGCGGGAATACTCGGTATGCTTGGTCTGCGTCTTGGTGTTATCGAGCTTGCCGTTCTTAGAAGCAACGGTCGTTGCCATGTTCGACAGGTACTTGTCGTACCAGACCGATGCGCTGACATTGCCTCTGGCTTCGGCCAGAACCGCCCACTCGCCATAGGTCGAGCCGAGAGACGGGTTGCTCGTCTCCAATTTGACGTATTCGAGTACATTGCGGAGGTACTCCTCATAGATCGCGGTCGTACCGAGATCTTCAAGCGCCTTTTCCGCATCGGTCAGTCTGGAATAATTGCTGACCAGCTTTTGCTGCGCTTCGGTCAGGTTGTTGTATGCGGCGCGTGCAGCGTCAATCTTTGCGCGGTCCTGTGCTGTCACAGCATCCTTTGCGGGGAGTGCTGCAATCAGACCATACACATAGCCCACTTCAAGCGTAGACACAACAGAAACCGCGTTGTTGAGCTTGTCGACCTCGCGCTGCGTCAGATAGCCTTTCTGATTGTCTGTCAACTTGTTATAGGCTTCTTCTGCGGAGCGGATTGTGCCAATGTCATCGACGGTCGGTGTTGCAGGCAGGGCAGCAATCGCGTCAGAGACGATCTTCGCTGCTTCCATATCCGTAATGGCCGTATAGCAATCGCTCAGCTTCTTCTTCAGCGCTTCGGAGATTTCCGTTTTCTGTGCATCGGTCAGTAAATCGAACTGCGCTTTTGCCGTGCGCACATCCGATGCGCTTGCCAGCGTGATCTTGCCCGGAGACGGAAGATTGGAAATGAGCTTCTGCACATCTGCCGCATTGCCATTCTGCACGACGGTGATGGTGTAGCGGGTCGTCGTGTAGTTGGAAGCCTTGTTCATGGTGGGCCAGCTCTTATCACCAACACCGACATAGATCACGTCGCCGGACGAAACGGCCATAATGTCGCCGTTTGCGTAGTAGGCGTTATCGCTGCCGTAGGTGTTCAGATAAGCTCTGGTCTGGAAATTTTTATTTGCGGCGGAATAGTTGATGCGCGTGCCGATCTGCTCACTGGGAATGACCAAGAGATAATCGGTGGTCGCACTGCTATACGCTGGAGTCAGCTTACCGCTGCTGAATTGCAGGTTGGAGAGTGTGGTTTCGTTGTTCGTCCACGAACCGCCGATGTCCTCACCAAGATTCGTGGTAAACATGACGCGGATCACATCGCCGGATTTCAGACTGCCATTCTTGTAGGTGAACGCCGCGAAACCCTGATTGACGAACCAATCGTTCTTGGTTCCCATCCAGCCAGCGCCCTTGCTGCCATCCTTTTCAGCCAGCGTCTCGCTGCCCTTATGGATGGATGCAATGTAGGTGGTCTTGGTGTAGGAATCCGATGTTAGATCCTCAATGTCGTCGTTCCAAGTGTAGCCGCCAAGCTCCAGTGCCTTGAGTACGACGGTCATCATGCTGTCGTTTTCGCCAAGCTCGTATTCGCCGGAGACGATGGTGCCGGTGAACGGAGCGGCGCTGTACGTCGTGTTCTCCACGCTGACAGTCACGGTGCCGACGGTTGTGCCGGAGTTATACTTGGTTTCGCCTGTCTTAATGGTCTTTCCAGCTTCCGGGACGGCCTTGATTTCTGCAACAGCCTTATCACGGGCGTCCTTGATTTCCGATTCCGTAGTTGCAGCGTTGATCGCGTCCTTGCCGGACTTCAGCGCAGCTTCCAGCTTGGCAATGCCAGCTTCATCATACTTGCTCTTTTCGCAGGCATTGAACGCGGATTCAACGACGGCGATGGCCGCCTTTTTGAGCTTGGTGATCGCATTATCGTCGAGCGTTTCAAACATCCGCTGGTAATCCGTCTTGGAAACCATCTTCGTGCTGAACGTTATGGTGTTGCCATCCTCGGCGTTCTTCGGAATCTGATAAGAAATCAGATAGTAGCCGGGATATGCCCTTGCTGTGTCGTCCGGCGCAATAAGCGTCTGTGCCGTAGCTCTGTTCCACGTTGTACCGCCGTCAATCGACCATACCGGCCAGTATTGTGCGTCCGTGGTTGTCAGATAGTAACGGATGAATACATACTGCCCAGCCTTTGCGCTTGTGGGCATCGACGTTGTTTCTTTCGCCCACGTCGGATTAGGAACACTTCCATCCGGACGCGGCGAAATAACCCACTTGATTTCTGGCCATCCATAATATGGGTTTCCGCCATCCATGTTATGCGGGAACGTTCCGCTCTCGGAGAGCTTCAGGTTGACCGTCGCAACGGTGGGAAGCTCATTCGCATTGATCTTGGCCAGCGCTTCCAGCGTCGCTCTTTCGTTTGCGGTCAGGAGCGATTTCTGATAGGCGTTCAGCGCGGCGTATGCCGTCTGAAGTTCCACAACGAAGTCTTTATCGCTGGCCGTCAGCGTCGTCAGATCATCCGGCAGATAGGACAGGTTCTTGCGGATCGCAGCAATGATCGCCGCATGGTCAAGCGCCTTTGCACCTGCTGCCTGCAATGCTGCATAGTCCGTATCGAACGCATCCATCAGCGCCTTAAACGTTGCCGCAGAAGTCTGGTTAGATTTCAGCGTGTTATACGCGGCTGTGAGCTCCTGATAGTTTTCAGACGTAAAATCATAGTCATGGAAGCCGTCATAATACGCTTTGGCTGTCGCAAGGTTCTTGCTGCGATACCGGGTAAGCAGCGCGTTCATGTCTGCCGCTTCGGTGACGTGGACAATCGCGTAATCACCGGCATAGAGCGAATAGTATTCGCCAAGGGTGACTTCCCGATAAATCGACTGGAACGTCATATCGTCCGGTATCACATTGAACATGGCAATGGTGTAATAGCCGGGTTCTCTGAAAATGTATTCCAGATTGCCGCTGGCATCCGTTGTCGCCGTTGTCTTGTGCGTCGGCTGCGACAGCGTTTCCGTCTCCGCCGGGTCGCTGATAAAGAGCGTGATGTTCTCTGCGCTCTTGCTGCCGGATGCACCTGCGTATGCGCCGGTCACAGTAGCCGAGAACGCAGCCTGATCGCCCACGGTCGTGCTGGCCGGAGCCGATGCGTGGATCATAGCGTAGCTGCTTTCGTAGTATTCGGGAACTGCGGTCGCAGGAAGCACCGAGACAGCGGAAGAATCGTAGCCGGACGAATCCTCGCTTTCAAACATCTGAAGCGGGATACGCACCATGCGCACAACGTCGTCGGCATGGAGCTGAACATTGTTCCAGCTTGCTTTTCCAGACCAGCGGTAGTCCCCGTAATAGCTGCCGTTGACATAGAGCGCGAACACCGGGTTTGTGTCGCCGTTGTTGGTTGTATCCAGACCGGGGAGCGTCGAATCATTGTGCATATCGACAGTGATCCCGGCAGCATCAAATGCCGCACCGAGTGTAGCGTTTCCGCTTGTCAGGCCGAGACTGGCGTTGGCATACAAGTCAGTACCATTTCCACGGAACCCCTCATACAGCGCGGAGAAGTTGTTGATATAAGTAAAGGAAACGGTAACGTCCTTATTGCTGACAAGCTGCTTGCGTGCATCTTTCAGCGCATCAATATGCGCCGGGTAATGTGTCCACTGGCCGCTTTCATTATAAGCATAGTAGCCTTTGAACGCTTTCAGCATGGCGTAATCTTCTGTCGTGCCGCCAACAATGCGGTACTCCATATCGGCCTTGAGCACATTGTAGGCGCTGACATACGCTGCCCACGACTCTGCGCTGTAATCGCTTTCGTTCAGCTTGGTCGGGTTATACTGCTCGATCAGAGCCTCGGCTTCTGCCTTGCTGCTCAGATAGTTCTCATAGGCAGTGTTGTAAAGATCAGCGTTGACCAGCTTGTGCGCGTCTACGGTCTCCGCAGCGGCATCTATCGTATCCTGCTTGTCCGCTGTGTTGACACCATCAACCGGGTTGCCCTTGTCATCGTATAGGCTGTCCAGCAATGCCTGACCGTCAGCCTTGGCCTTTTCATAAGCGTCCCATGTGATAGCGGTACAGTTGTCTGCGCTGACCGGCGTTCCGGTCGTATTGCTCAACTCTCCCTGCCACCAACGCCATGTTGTATTGAGTGCTTCGTATAGTATAGTGGGATTGATATTCTTTTTCGAAATAAGAGATTTTATTGCAGCGATTAAGTCAGCAGTAGCTTTATCAACCTTTTCTTGGCTTGCGCCGCTATCTTTTAGAACGTCTTTAGCGTTGCTGAGCTTTAACTGCATATCAGACCAAAAGCCTGCTTCCTGATATACACTTCCATTATAGCGATCATCTTGAGTATAATACCCAGTTTCATCCGGAACAGAATCAATGGCGCTCGAAAGTTTACTTTTGTCTGACGTTTTGAAGTATGTAACATACAGGAATGCGCTTTGTATGCCGGTGTCAAAATAATCATTTCCAATTAGCGGAACTAGCGTTTTTTCATCGACAAATTCAAAGTCATCCAGTTGAACTGTATATGTTCCAGTTGACTGGTCATATTCGTTTTTCCCACTTGCTAACGGACCGTTTTCATTTCGCTCCGAAAGAATTACAGCTGCTTCATAATCGTTTTCAATGTACTTCGTTCCCCATACACCAACAATATTGTCAGCAACATCAGATATTCTTATTGTGCTAGTCGTATCTGGAACAATGACATTCCAACATGAAACACCATCAGAGTTTGTACCATAGGCGTCAACATCGTATGTTTCCATTCCCACTCTAACTACAAATGGCGCTACTACTGAATATGAAACTCTAAGGGAAATCTTTTCTACGCCGGTATCAAAATAGTCATTCCCAATTAGCGGAACTAGCGTTTTTTCATTGATGCTTTCAAAATCAGCCAGATGAACCGTGTATGTCCCAGTTGATTGATCGTATGCGTTCTCACCAGTTGCTAACGGACCATTTTCATTTCTTTCTGAGAGAATTACGGCTGCTTCATAATCGTTATCAATATACTTCGTTCCCCAAATACCAACAATATCTTCTACAACATTTGAAATAGAAATTGTTGTTGTCCCAGGTGCAACTGTAACATCCCAAATTGGAACATCTGATGCCTCGGAAGAAGCTGTTATTCTTTGTGCTTTTCCATCCACTGAGACAGAAAACGGCGTACTATTATCAGGCGAAATCGCGCAAATTGAGATACTACATAATATGCTGATGACTAATATTAGCGATATAATTCTAGTTAAAACTTTCATTTTTACATTAAAAATGCAGCGGTGGGTAATTCCCACCGCTGCGTTTCATCCTCAGCTAATTTTCAGATAAGTTACATAGGGAGCAGCAGAGCCATCCTGCACAATAATTCGCACGAGCTGATTGCTCTCCGTAGTTTTTGTAAACGTATATGTTGTTCCAGAAGTTGCTCTAGTACCGTTAATAAAAATGTTTTCTGCATCAGAAGTTACAGAAACGCGATATGTTTTTCCAACACCTACGCTAGTCTTGTCAACAACACCGCCATTTTCAGTCGTAACTGTACTCAGAATAGTCGCTGCGCTAAATTTAACTGTTGGTGTTGTAGTTCTATTAACAGAGGACGTTGCTTTATTTGCAGTTGTGAAAATACCAGTGATTTCAGCCGAAGTCTCGCCAAATCTGCCAAAATCCAGAACTGCGCTGTAAACACGCACATAGTGGAACGTCTTGCCGGTCACATCAACAGGCAGACCGGTCGAAATATCAACCGCCCACTCCAGATCAAAGCCGTCGCCGCCAGTCTTATCAGAAGTGTACGGCGTGTAGTGATTGACCGCGTCGCCGTACTGGTCGGGGCTGCCGTTCGGGGTAACGTCTGCATAGCCGAACGCATAGTCAGCCGTCGTGTCCGAATCCGCAATCGCTGTAATACCAGCAAAGGTCAGTGTGTCGCCGCTGAGATTCACGGAGACACCGCTTGCGCAATGTGCGCCGCCAGTTGGATTGCCGTCAAAAGCAGTAAAGTTCGTAAGCAGCGGGAACCATGCTGCCGGGCAGACTTCGACCGCGTTCAAGCTGCCGAGTTTAGCAGACACTCTACTGGAACCTTTTGTGTAAACAACACTGGTGTTACGCAGAGTGCCAGAGTAGGCTTTGGAGAAGCCGCTGGACGGCGCGTTGTAAGTGAAATTGTCATTATAGTAGTTGGAGCCAGCCAACTCGTACCACGTTGTGCCATCCTCGGAAACCTGCACAGCGCCAGCCTCCGGGTTGCCGTTGAACGCATTGCCGTAGATCACGAAGTCAACACCGTAGGGGTTCTTTTCATCATTTGTGATGCCATTTTCAAACTTGAACTCAATGAAGCCGCCGAACGCACCCAGCGAAACGCCGGTGCTGTCAAGCGATGTTTTGCCTGCAAACTTGGAACCGAGAACGCCCCAACCGGAGTTGTTGGCGAACTGGCCAAGGGGCAGATAGCTCACAACCGAGGTCGGTGCGCTGCCAGCCGGAGTGTGGGACTTGGTGCCGCAGGAAATGGTGTAAGTCGTGCCGCCAGCGACAACGACGATGGAGAGGGTGTTGTCCTCCGAGGTCGTGATCGTGTAGCCGTAGTTTGTGCCGTTCTGCAACGATGCGCTCTGCGCAGTGCCGTTCACGGTAACAGAGGTCGGGTTCTCAACCCACAGCGTGAACTCGCCGGGGATCTTGCTGGAACCGTTGCGGCCGGTGACAGTGCCGGTCGTGCCGTTCCAAGCGATGAATACGGGGTCGCCGGTGGAGATGCTGACGGGCATCGACATATAATAGTGGAAATTGTAGGTATCGCATTTGCCGAACTCATTGACAACATCCTTGTGCGCATACGCCGTCGCCAACGCAGTACCATCAGTCATAGTTGCTGTGTAGGTGTTGGACGCATTCTGACGAATGAGTATAGTACCACGGGGCGGGTTCGGAATATTCTGGCCGAGTGCCGAGATGACAAAGTTGCTGCCTTGATCGGCCGCTGCGGTGAACGTTGCGGTCAGCACTGTGCCGTTTGCTGTGCTGTTGGGTACAGCCAGATAATAGTCGTAAATTGTACCATGAAAGTCTGTGCTTGTCGCATACTCGACGCTCTCAAAGTCTGCGCCAGTAACGACAATCGAGGAAATGTTGCTGCCGTGTCCGTTCAGGGACTCGGTCGTTGCAGCCGATACGCTGAGCGTAAACAGCGATACGGCCATTGCCAGCACAAGGATCAGTGCCAGCGCGCGGGAATTGAAAATCTTTTTCATGCTTGACTTCCTTTCTGTCCGCATAAAATTCGTTCCTCGCACTTGATCCGATGCAGCCGAGGAACAGCTCTGCATCAGCGTTGGGTCTTTTATGTCACAGCAAAAGCTGCTGCAAACAACAAATTCATGCTTCACACCACAGATACACTACCGCTTCCTGCGCTCCCGCCCGCCGCGACGTAGACCGCGTTTTCTGCCCGTTGGTGCGCTCGTTTCTTCGCGTCGCTTCGCCGGGGCAATATGCTCTCATGCTGTGGCTATTCAGTTGTCGATGCGATTCATCATTTCGAGACGGGCGAAGGCCCGGTAGATTTGTTTTGAGATCCCCCGGTTCCGCGTTCCCAATTCGGAACCGGGGATTTCATGCGCGTCAGTGGGTGACGCGCTGGCAGTCGGCTCTAGGGGGTAGAGCCTGGTCTATCGCAAATCCGTTCCCAATACGGATTGTGCAAATAAATTATTGTGCGCTTTCCTCCGCAGCCGATTCCTGCCGTTCGGCTTGCCGCGCTGCGCGTTTGGCTTCCTTTTCTGCCGCCTGCTCCTGCCGGAACTTTGTGAGCTGCCGCTGGTACTCGGCTTTGAACTCCTGCGTTTTCCGCACGTTCTTATTCTGCGGGCATTTGAACCCTTGCAATTCAAGCGCGTACATCGTTCTTCCTGTAATTTTCTCATCCAGAAGAAGATCGGCGCGGAACCGGCGGTCTTTGCCTTGAATCGGCGGTTTCTCTTTGGCTTTATTTTGCTTTTTGGCCTCAGCCTTGGCTGCTTTGTCTAGCTCCCGCTGTGTATTGAACTCCGCCTGAAACAGTGCCGTTTTTTCCAGCGCGGGCGTACTGCGCTTTGCGGCAATCTCTCTGCTCACGCCGATCGCTTCAAGCGCATTTACCCATCCGCGGAACCGCAGTTCAATAAAATCGCCGCCAATTATTTCTGTCCTGCCGGGGATATGCCGCAGCTCCGCCTGCTGCCGCCGCAAATATGCAGCCAATTCCTGCAATGACGCATTTTGATATTTCAGAACAAACTCGACGTTCCTGTGAGACAGCGCCGTATAGGTGCGTTGGGTCAAAACTTTTTTAAGCGCCGCCATATTTTCCTCATACGTTCTGTTCGGATTCATCGCTGCACCTCCCGTTCAGAAGATGCCGCGTTCTTCGCTGCAAGCCGCCTCAATTCGATCTCGCATAAATCCTGAACGATCTTGCGGTCACGAAAATGTGGCGGGTTTTTGATGTTTGTGATTTTTCCGGCATAAAAAGATCGGATCGCGGCTTGCCATGAGCCGAAACGATATATGATGTAATCCGCACCGATCACCTCGACCGGCGCAGGAGGATGCCCGATGTCCTCCATGCAGCTCTGCAAGTATGCCGAGAGCTGCTCCAAAGTGTCATTTTGATGCTCAAGGATGAACTGCACGTTTTTGTAGGCGATCACACGCTCAATGCGGCCATAGTTGATCTGGTCCAGATATGCTTGCCGTTGCTGCTCATTCATCGCAGATAATCCTCCTATCGATTTTTCCGCAAAAAACAAATCATCCCGCTGACGCGAGATGATCCGATTGCTTCAAAAACAAAAAACACCGATTTACTTCAACTTTAGAAGCAAATCGGAGCCCTGTTCCGAATTACCGATAGGATCATCGTGCTATCTACCCTTTGTTTGCCAACTTCTGCACGTAACGAGATCATAAAACAGGCAGCATCTCATGCAGGCGAAGAAAAGCGATTCTCCTGACTTGGACTATGGACGCAGGTCGCGTCCGCGCTCTGTTTCCTACCTTCTCACGGGATTTTCTCCCGCAATGGCGACCTTTCGGCCACATAGCTTGTTGGTGTAACGCTGTCTTTCGTTTCCTCCAAGCTACTTTAGAAACTTGCTCATCCTCACAGTTCCGGGCGAGTAGATTCATTGCTCTTTCATTGCAGACTATAAAGCGAGAGATAACCTGCAATTACAATTCTTCGTTGGCAAACATATTAAATTGTCAAGATTCTTCCATTCTCCGTATGTGCCAGCATAGATGCGACATACTATCTGCACATACAAAACATGACGGTTTCGGCTTCATAAAGTTCTGCAAATTTACGAAGTCTCAAAAACGCAATAATCTTCTGTTTCTGACACCATTATACAATAGCACAGCAAAAAGTCAATGCGGTTCGGTATCAAAATATTGATTATTTGCGTCGTTTCCGTAAAGATCAATCGGTATCAGACGATGCAGAATACTATTGTGCGAACATCGTATCTGTATTCGCAGTCAGAACAGCCGTCAAAAGGAGGGTGCCGTTTGCCAAAAACAGGTGAGAACATTTATAAGCGAAAAGACGGACGTTGGGAAGCGCGCTTTATCAGTGGCAGGAAACCGGATGGATGCGCAAAATACACTTCTGTCTATGCGCGCACCTATGCCGCAGCAAAGGCCAAGCTGGCGGACCGAAAACGGATGATCGTGTCACGACCTGCCGGGAGCTGCCGCCTGACGGTAAAAGAGCTTTTTGTATGGTATCTGTCACAGGCAGAGATCAAGCCATCTACACGCGCCAGATATGTTTTTCTGATCGAGCATCATATCCTTCCGGAGCTTGGTTCGATCTTCGTCGTTTCTTTGACGGCGAAACAGCTTTCTGACTTCCTGAACCAAAAGCGTAAAAGTGGTCGGCTGCATGGCGGTGAGTTATCTGCCAAAAGCGTCCGTGACATCGGCGTTCTAATAAAAGCTGCGCTCCGGTTTGCCAGCGCAGAATACCATTTTTATTGTGATGCGCTAAACGCAAAGCTGCCGAAAGCAAAACAGCGGGAAATCGAGCCGTTTTCAGCATGGGAGCTTGAACAGCTCAAAAAAGGTCTATCGCCGTCACCCAATCACAAGGACGCTGGAATCCTGCTTTCCGCAAACGGAGGATTGCGGCTTGGTGAGGTTTGCGCCCTGCGGGTTTCAGATATTGACTTTCAAAACGGCACCGTCAGCATTGAGCGCGCCGTTCAGCGTGTCCGTCAGAATGGGAAAACGAAGCTCATCATCCAGACACCAAAGAGCGAAAAATCTGTGCGCGTTATTCCACTTCCAAACGATATGATGGCGTATTTGAAAAAAGCTGTTTCTGGTCTGTCACAAAATGCGTATATCCTGACAGGCCGAACGGATAAGCCAATGGAGCCACGCACCTATCAATACTACTTTGAATCTGTCCTGCGTCAGTGTGGCATCCGAAAACGCAGCTATCACACTCTCCGTCACACTTACGCGACGCGCTGTATCGAAAATAGGATTGACGTTAAAAGCGTCAGCGAAATGCTGGGTCACGCAGATGTTACGACAACGCTGCGGTTGTACGTCCATCCGTCACTAGATAGCAAACGGCAAGCCATTCAGAAAATCAGTTTCCTCGGCGGTGTTGCTTAAAAGCCTATTCGCCGTCAAAATTTCCGTCACCCAAAACGCGGAAAGGCCGATGATCTCAAGGCGCATCTGGCGTTTCATCGTAAATTTGCAGAAATTTACGAAGTCTTTTCTATGCTCATTATAGCAAAGGACAGCGTGCTGACACATTAGACTTCCACGCAGGAGTATGTCGTTTTCAATGTGTCCGGGTGGATCATCAGCATGGGGCGGTGCAATTCTCTCGCATACGAAATCGCCTTATCTGTATCATCCCCGCGCGCAGATGCCGGATCGTAGACAGCCAGCACCATGTCAGACTGCCGGATGATTGTTCGGTAGGCTTTCAGCTGTGCGTCTGGCTGCTTATGTGTGTAAACGGCTGTCATGTGGCTGCATTTGACAAGCATATCGAAATAGCGTTCGCGCAGTTCCGGTGTCCACTTTGTCGCCTGTTCCTCGTATGGCGTAACACAAAACAGCATCAGTTCCGGATCATTGTCGCGCAGAACGTTAATGAGTTCGGCGGCGTAAAGCCCCACGCCGTAGTCGCAGGCCACGGAAAAATGCGTCACTCCCTGCTGCCGCAGCACCATGATCTGCTGGGCCAGCTCCATCTTCATATCGTGACACTCCGCAGCTTCTTCATCAAAACCCCATGCAAACCGCATGGGGTTGTGTCCGAGGATCGCGCAGCTTTTGGGCGAGGCCATTCCAACACCTGCTTTCTGTCTCTCTGCAAACTGTGTGCAAATACGCTTGTATGCGTTATTTCGCTTTTGATTATTATAGTATTGCTCACAGATTAAATCAATACAATACCATTTCAGACAGAAAGATTTTATGGAAGCTCGTATAATTTGCTTATACGCAGGAGGTGTCAGTGTATGGGCAAAGATATTTCATTCAAGAATCACGACCGGTTTATTCATCTTGGCATTGCCATCGCTGCGCTCCGCAAAATGCGTGGGATGTCACAGGAACAGTTGGCTGAAAAAGCGGGGATCAGCCGTTCTCTTATCAGTGCAATCGAAGCACCTGGACTGGCAAAGAGCTTTTCACTGGACGTATTCTTTAACCTTGCTGACGCGCTTGATATTGATCCTGCCGATTTGATCAATGCTACCGTTTTTCCAGATCGGATATTCAAGCAGAAATAGGATGTTCCTTCAATTCAAAGCCTGCATGGTTCTGCCGTGCGGGCTTTTTGTGTGCAAAAAAGTACCCCATCTGCTTGCGGACTTTTATGCGCGGACTTTCAGCATCCAGGCGCGCCGCCTGCATTCTGCCACGAGGCTGTACCGAAGCAGCCGGGCATGATAACAGCCGTGGTCTGTAAGGCACTCGATTGAACAGCATTTGGCCAGCACGAACTACAGGCTATGCTGCGCCTGCCATATCATGCGCCACCAGAGCCGCGTAATAGCTGTTCATCGTACTTGGCGCGTTGAACAGCACGGTCAGCAGATATTGCCGGATGTTGCGAATCCGCGTTGTGTTCTGCTTCAGGCAGTCCGTGACGAAACGGATATGCTCGCTGTTCAGCTTCAGCAGCTTTGACCGCACGACCTCGGCTGGATAATCGTTGCCTGCAACGCGGATTCGGCTGCGGGTGCTGCAAACCGTCTCCTGTACCAGGTCGACGATCTCGTCAAGCTGCTCGCGGTCGACGTGCGGATCGCTTGCCAGAACATCGTAGTCAATATTCTCCAAGATCAATTCCCGATAGCTTTCAAACGATTCCTTCGTTTCCGTTCGCTTCTGCGTGGGAGCGTCCGGAAAACCGGAAGGGAAAGGAATCGAATCGGTAATTGATAAGTCTGTACTTTGTCTTTTTCTTTTCTTAGTACTCTTAGTAATTAATTGCGTTGGATTTTCCAACGTAGGTTTCTCCAACATAGGCTTTTCCAACGTTGGATTATCCAATGTAGGCAAAGCCTGCGTAGGTTCTTCCGGCGTTGGCTCCGTGTGCGGCTGCTCGTAGATCGTGTACACGGTCCCGCGCAGACAGCCGCGCTCATCGCGCTCGCGGCTGCGTTCGATGTAACCAGCACGCTCCAGCTCGCGCACGGCTTCCCGGATGGCGTCGATGCTCTCTTTGTTGATCTGTGCAAGCCCCTGCAGCGTGTAATCCCAATCGTCCGGCAGCGACAGCATCTGCGAGAGCAGACCCTTGGCCTTGAGAGACAACGTATGGTTGCGAAGATGGTGGTTGGACATGACCGTGTAACCTTTGGTCTTTTCAACACGGAAAACAGACATTTTTGTGACCTCCTTCGTCTGGGGTTTGGAATTTAAGAAAAGAAAAAAGCGGCGTTTCAACCCTCTTTTCATAAGAGAGCGAAACGCCGCTTCATTTTGTGTATTGGCTTGTGATTCAATATTTCGGCACAATGCGCATAGACCGGTACTGCATCTTGTGGTATGATTGCCACGTTTGTTGTGTGAACATCGTAGAGGAGGGCAATCACCATGCAGTACACCGATAACGAAGCCGCATTGATCGGCGGCCTGATTTCAAACTATTTCTTCCAGCCGTCCGTGGACGCAAGGCTCCGCGAATCCTATCGCCGGGTGCTGCGCCATCTGCACGAGAATACGCTCTCCGCATCTGATCTGAGCCGCATTCAGAACGCGCTGACGTTTCTCTCGCCGCTCTGCCGCGATACCCGCGAAGCCCACAAAGACATGATGGGCGTGACATTAAAAACCGATGCTCTGCTGAGAGCCAGCAGATAAACGACCTCCCGTTGCCAGCGCAACGGGAGGTTTGCTTTCTCGCGTCCCAGCATCGCCAATACGCTGTGATTTCGTCCTGAAGCGGGTGGAGGCTTGCCTGCGGTCTTAACGTCTGAAACGTCGCACAGCTGGCTAACGCGCTGGTATCTGTGCTTGGAGTGAGTGTTCGGCAAGACCAACAAAAACGCCGGTCGAAATTCTACATTTTGCCGAGAGCAAAAAAGAGCCGCTTTCCCGAAAAATTCCCGGAAAAGCGGCCCAAAATCGCGTGGGTAAAGGTTCAAGTCCACTGATTTTGCCAAAACCCTTTTTGATATCTTTTTTTCCAACTTCAAAAAATGGGCGCAAAAAAACCCAGAAGCCGTTGAAACTTCTGGGTTTTTCGCGTAGATATCTTTTTTGGTTCTACTAGATGGTGGAGACTAATGGACTCGAACCATCGACCTCCTGCGTGTGAAGCAGGCGCTCTAACCAGCTGAGCTAAGCCTCCATTGCTCAGCTATTATAGCACCGTCCGCCGAAAAAATCAACCGGAAATTATGCGTTTCGAAGAAAATCCTGTTTCCGAAAGCGCGTCGGCCGAAAACGCGGGGCTTTGCGCCAGATTTAGAAGCGTCTCGCGGCTATTTTCCTCCGGGCGGCGGAGAACATGCGCCAGCAGCGCATGGAGCATCTGTCCGACCTCCCGGCCGCGCAGCCACGAAAGGTCGCCGCCGGATATGGCCAGCTGGCCGAGCGTAACGCACTCGCCGGAGGCGAGGATCTCGGAAAGCAGCGCCCCTTCCCCGGCGAGCGCGGCGGCGATCTCCG
>ULXB01018196.1_pt1 | contig 49149 bp, 45 predicted proteins | sample 1960901 | NCBI WGS metagenome assembly ULXB01 (sample SAMEA4835828, study PRJEB28245) | human gut metagenome | biome: gut microbiome; material: fecal sample | place: Denmark | collected 2008
GCTACCCGGCACAGGTTGGGTTATTTTTTGCCACGGCGTCGCTGCCAGGCTGGCGCTACTGGCAAGCAGGGCCAGCAGCGCAATCGCGGTTTTGTTCATTTTTTACCAGCGTGGAATATCAGTCTTCACATCGGCATTTTGCGCCCGCTGCCGTAACAGGTGATCCATTAATACGATCGCCAGCATCGCTTCTGCGATCGGCACGGCGCGGATCCCGACACAGGGATCGTGACGGCCTTTGGTGATCATCTCAACTTCTTCGCCAAAGCGGTTAATGGTGCGCCCCGGCACGGTAATGCTGGAGGTCGGTTTCAGCGCCATATGGGCAATGATTTGCTGCCCGCTGCTGATACCGCCAAGAATGCCGCCCGCATGGTTGCTCTGGAAACCGTCTTTGGTGATTTCGTCGCGATTCTGGCTGCCGCGCAGCGCCACTACGTCAAAACCGTCGCCAATTTCCACGCCTTTCACCGCGTTGATGCTCATCAGCGCATGGGCGATGTCGGCATCCAGGCGGTCAAAGACCGGCTCGCCAAGTCCGGCGGGGACACCACTGGCTACAACGGTGACTTTCGCGCCGATGGAGTCGCCCTCTTTTTTCAGCGCGCGCATCAGTTCATCTAACGCGTCGATTTTGTCCGGGTCCGGGCAGAAGAACGGATTTTGTTCAACCAGCGACCAGTCTTTGATTTCCAGCGGAATGTCGCCCATCTGGGTCAAGCAGCCGCGGATTTCAATACCAAATTTCTCGGCGAGATATTTTTTGGCAATCGCCCCTGCCGCCACGCGCATGGCGGTTTCGCGGGCGGAAGAACGTCCACCGCCGCGATAATCGCGCAGACCGTATTTTTGTTCGTAGGTGTAATCAGCATGGCCTGGACGGAAGACGTCTTTAATTGCGCTGTAATCCTGAGAACGCTGGTCGGTATTTTCGATCAACAAGCCAATGCTGGTGCCAGTAGTAACGCCTTCAAAAACACCGGAGAGAATTTTGACCTGATCCGGCTCGCGGCGCTGGGTGGTATAGCGCGATGTCCCAGGGCGACGACGGTCGAGGTCATGTTGCAGGTCCGCTTCCGTCAGCGGAATGCCTGGCGGAACACCATCGACGATGCAGCCGAGCGCCAGCCCATGCGATTCGCCGAAGGTGGTTACGCGAAAGAGTTGTCCAATTGTGTTTCCAGCCATCACGGCTCCGTTATTGTTGTGTTTGCGTGTTTACTTAATCTTTATAAATCGCGAAATATTCACGGGCCGCCAGCAGCTGCTCTTTGGTGAGCATAAACACACCATCGCCGCCGTTATCAAACTCCAGCCAGGTGAACGGAACATCCGGATATTGTTCCATAAGATGTACCATGCTGTTGCCGACTTCACAAATCAACACGCCATCATCAGCAAGGTAATCTGCCGCGTTTCCAAGAATGCGACGTGTCAGTTTAAGGCCGTCGGTGCCAGATGCCAGGCCCAGTTCCGGCTCGTGACGGTATTCGTTTGGCAGGTCGGACATATCTTCCGCGTCGACATACGGCGGGTTAGTGACAATCAGATCGTATTGCACTTTCGGCAAATCACGGAACAGATCGGAACGAATCGGAATGACGTTGTGGATCAGACCGTGTTCTTCGATGTTCTGTTCGGCAACCGCCAGCGCGTCGGGAGAGATATCTACCGCGTCGACTTCCGCTTCCGGGAAGGCATAAGCACAGGCAATGGCGATGCAGCCGCTACCGGTACACATATCTAAAATATGCTGCGGTTGCTTGCTGATGAGTCCGGCAAATTTATTGTTGATCAGTTCACCAATCGGCGAGCGCGGCACCAGCACGCGTTCATCGACGTAAAATTCATGACCGCAGAACCAGGCTTTGTTGGTCAGGTAAGCCACCGGAATGCGCTCGTTGACGCGGCGGATCACGCGTTCAACAATACGGTGTTTTTCGCTGGAGGTCAGACGCGCGGTGCGCATATCTTCCGGGATATCCAGCGGCAGGTAGAGCGATGGTAACACCAGCTGTACGGCTTCATCCCACGGGTTATCGGTGCCGTGACCGTACCAGATATTTGCCGCGCTGAAGCGGCTTACCGACCAGCGCAACATGTCCTGAATGGTTTGCAGCTCATTTACTGCTTCATCAACGAAAATTTTATCCACGTATTCCTCCAGGGCATGATCGCAATAATTTCGGCGGCTAGTTTGCCATGAAGATGACGATAAATCAGCATTCACGCGCGGTGAGTGAGGAAAAATACGTTTAAAACGATCGATTGTGCTACGAGTCGGGTAAACTGTAGGAAAATTAGAAATAGAGACAGATAAATGAAAAAGAAAACAACACTTAGCGAGGAGGACCAGGCTCTGTTTCGCCAGTTGATGGCGGGGACTCGCAAGATTAAGCAGGACACGATTGTCCACCGACCGCAGCGTAAAAAAATCAGCGAAGTGCCGGTGAAACGCTTGATCCAGGAGCAGGCTGATGCCAGCCATTATTTCTCCGATGAGTTTCAGCCGTTATTAAATACCGAAGGTCCGGTGAAATATGTTCGCCCGGATGTCAGCCATTTTGAGGCGAAGAAACTGCGCCGCGGCGATTATTCACCGGAATTGTTTTTGGATTTACACGGTCTGACGCAGCTGCAGGCCAAGCAGGAACTGGGCGCGTTGATTGCCGCCTGTCGCCGCGAACATGTGTTTTGTGCCTGCGTGATGCATGGGCACGGGAAGCATATTTTGAAGCAACAAACACCGCTGTGGCTGGCACAACATCCGCATGTGATGGCATTTCACCAGGCACCGAAAGAGTACGGCGGTGATGCGGCTTTGTTGGTGTTGATTGAAGTGGAAGAGTGGTTGCCGCCGGAGTTGCCCTGAATGCTGGCAGCAAATGCCGGAGCAGCGTAAACGCCTTATCCGGCCTACAAATATGTGATAATTCAATAAATTGCAATTCACTTCGTAGGCCTGATAAGACGCATCAGAGCAATACTACGAACTACAGTTCATTCAATACATACTGAAAACGACACGTCGAATCAATCGGTTGCCCACTACTGGTATTCACATTCACCACAATATCGTGTAGTACTTTATCCGTTACCGGATGACGAGTTGGCGTAACCGTTACCGTTGATTTATCACAACCGTAAGAGGTAAAGGTTAACAATTCTGATACCGCGCGGCAGTATGCTCCTCTGCCATCATTATCAGAAAAATTACTGCCATCACAGAGTCTGCCGCCTTCCATCAAGTAGGTCGAAAGCGTGGTGGTCACTGTTGACCCCGTGGACTGAATTCGTAACGCCTTATTATGGCTGACATAATTTTCACTCCAGGAGATATCGTATGAAGCGACCGGTATCGTTGGGCATATTGTGTTATGCACTGTAGGGGCCGTATAGCTTCCAAATCCGGGTAAATCTGTATAGGAATAAAAGGATGCGATCCAAGGGCAACCATAATCATCAGATGCAACGGTAATTTTAAACGTCATATATGCACAACGAAAAATTTTCGTATCTATGCCAGGGCAATTTGAGTTATTAATTGTATCAAAGTCAGTCAGTACCAAAGTTGGAGCTGAACCCGACCCAGACCAGGAAATAACCCGCAACGTATCGCCTTTATACGCAAAAGAATCATATTTCCCATATGCAACCTCCTTTGGCGTTATCACCGTAACATTGAAAACACTGCTCGCTACAGCACCGGTTACCTTGTCCATGGCATAATAAACTCTCACACTGTCAAAACTCGCACTCATAAGTTTATCTCCAGCATAACTCTTAGATGCGCCGACAACACTCAGAACGAGCAGCATTAGGCTCGCGAAAATTATGGTCCATTTTTTCATTTCAGAAATACTCAAAGGTTGCCGTCACTGTGGCACTAAAGTCTCCGGACGTTACATCTCGCCCGCTCTTTGCCTGTAACCAGGTATTAAAATTTAGGCTGTTATTTCCCTGATTCAGCGGGAGCGTGACGCCTGTTGTATTGTTGATTGGCACCGATGTGCCTGCCGCAGTTTCAATACCAATCCCAGCGCCGGATGCTGATGACGAGGAGTCAAAGGCCAGAAAGCCGGGTAGAGCACTATCTTCTGTTCCTGTCAACGTTACTTTGACATTAAACAATGTAGAACTATGACAATCTTTCAATTGAAACACCAATGGCACTCGCTCTGACTGCCCAAGGTTCATTAAATCGCTGGCGGCAATGGCAGGAAAATGTACTTCTGCCAACTGGCTACCATTAATCACTGGCGTACACGATTTACTGATTAAATTGCCGGTAAAGTGCAAATTATCTCCTGCTATTGTGGTTCCACTGCCCAGCAACATCAGGCTACTAATAAAAAACAACGTACGCTTTTTCTTCATTGGTAATCTACCTGTAACGTGGCCCAGGCCTCAAAGTCCGCCTCTGGCAGAACGACACCACTCTTTTTTACTGGCACAGCCGTTAACACCGGTAAATCGGTTTCATTCACCACAAGTGGCGTATTGATCGTAAAACTCTGCCCTGCCTGTTTGAGCTGAATGCCTAAACCAGTGATATTGCTGCTTACTGCAGCATTATCAAAATCGCTTGGTGTGCCACTCCAGCTCAAGGTCATTTCCATTAATGGGTCGCGAACCGCCGTATCGCAGGTAATGGAATACGGCACGGTTTGCTCATAATTGCTGCCATTAATGTCATCAATAAGCACATCCTGAAAAGTTATTTCAATGGTTTGAGCGTTGCTAATCGTGCAGTTAGGTGGCTGCACTAAATAACCGTGAAAAGAGACGTTTGAGAGTGCCATCGAGCAAAAGCCCCACAGCAAAATAAGCGAGATCCGTTTCATTGGTAATCCACCACAATTGTGGCACTGGCGTTAAATTCAGCTGCCGCTAACGTTGTACCACTCTGTTTCACCGGCACAGCTTCCAGAACGGGAACTCCCGAGGAAAAATTAAATGGCAACCATGAGCCAGAGGTTAAGTCGAGTATTGTGTGATCACTACTTTTCTGAACCCGAATACCAAACCCAGGAATCCCCGTGCTGATAACTGTTTCACCGTTAATCACGACCGTTGTCGCCTGCATCTGTAGACGCAGGTCATCCATTGCCAGATTGTTACAAACAAGCGAGTAGTCAATGGGACGTTTATAATCAACCCCATTGATCTTATTAATGAATACATTACCAAACTCAACTGCCGCACCATTTACCGTACAAGGAGGAGGGGCATCGACAAGCACCCGTAAATTCATACTTACTGACTTACTCGCTGCAACTGCAAAGCCGCTACCAACACAACATATCAGTAACCCAGTTACCGCCCAGACAGAACAAGATCCTTTCATACTGGCTCTCCCGGCCTCAGCCTTTGCGGCTCTGCTCTTCATCGACCTGGCAACTGTTACCGTTGCAAGTGAAAAAGAGCGGCATCCGAGCGCCATAGTCGTTGACATAGGTCAGTACCGGCACGCTACCCATCTTCACATTCAGCGGTGCAGAGGTTTTCGGCGACATCACTATTGGCGAGAAACCGGCTGCCGGATTGCCATTTTTCTGTGTGCTGGCATTACTGAAAATGACGTAATACGGTGTCGGGTTATTGACGGTAAATTCCTGACCGTTGCGGGTTAAAGTAACCTTATATTGCCAGGGGTTTTTCATGCTGACGTTCTCCAGCGCCTTCGGTCGCCAGAACAACTTAATACGCGTTTGTAGTGCTATTTGCAGCGTGTTGGCTTTGTTTGATTTTGGCGGGATCTCACGCACGTTGAAGTAGAACAGGCTTTCACGATCGGCAGGCAATTTGTTGATATCCGGCATTCCCTGCACTTTTACCTGCCCGTTCATCATTGAATCGATGCGTTGCACCGGTGGCAGAACAGTTAACGGTGAACTGATCTTGTTACCCTTTTCATCTTCGATCCAGCTTTGGGCCAGATAAGGCAGTTTCGGATCGTTATTGCGCAACGTCACGCTGATTGATTTGTCGCTTTCATTAAATATCAAACGGGTACGATCTGGCGTTACAGAAGCCTGGGCAGACAAACTGGCAGCGCTAAGCAGTAACGCTAGCGTCGTAGCACCCAATTTGGCAGAGCAAAGTAAATCAGACATGGATCATTCCTTAATCACGTTATTGGTTAGCTGAAACAGAAACAGGGGGATTGGTGGGTGTCACCTGTTGCGTCTGCTCCTGAATGACAGGCTTTATGTCATCAGGAACAACCGGCGCGACGTTGCCTTTATGCTGGCATGGCAGTAACAAGCCGTTAAACAGATCGGCAGGCAGCGGGTCCGGCAGGTTGATATCGCAATGCGCAACACCACTCCAGAACACACTCATGTGTTCGCCAGGTTTCACCCCAGCCAGATAAACATTGCCGTCATCATCGACAAGGCCCACTGTCTGCTCGTTATCATTTTTTACTTCTGCGCCAAACGGAGGATGGCTGCCGTCGCTCAGGCGCAGCACCGCCATCGCTTTTTGTCCGCTAATGACAGCAAATTTACGGTAGCCAATGGCACCTTCAGTTAGCGTGGCTTGCACCACCGACTGGGTTGCTTCAGCGTTTTCAGGCAATCTGTTGAGGTCGATATACGCCTGATTGCGGTAATAGTTATTGACGTCAGAAACGACGGCTTTACCAAACATATTGGTATAAACAGCAGCACCGTTACCTTCTACCGGAACATCGGCAACGCCATCGGCATCAATCAACAAGCGTGTCCCGCCCATATTCTGGGTACGGTGAAGTGCGCCACCGTGGGCAGTAAGCGTTGCGCCGCCCTGTAACGACAAGCCCGCAGAGGTGTATTGCCCTTCATGGTAGTTCGCACTGAGGTCAACCTGCGCCAGCGAACCATCATGGCTGTAATAGCCATCAACGCTGGTGTGTTTGTCGCTGGTGCCGACGTTCAACTGATAGTGAGTCGCGTCATCGACACGGCTAAAATAACCGACCTGGCTGCTGTCCGTCCCACTGCCATAGTTACCGTTATAGCTAACGGTACTGTTGTCACCCCACGGCATACTGAGAGAAATGTACATACCCTTATCCTCCCGGTTGTCATACTCGTAACGGTAGCCAGTCATCGAGATGCTGACATTACGAATACTGCCCATATTGAAATAGTGCGAGAGCATGATGTTGTAGTTTGTCTGCTCCTCGCGATCCCAGTAGGTATGGCGGGTATAGTTGAGATAAACCGAAACACCCGCATCGCGGAAGTTCTGGTTATAAGTGGCGGTGTACATCTCTTTGTCGTTGCCCGTGCGTACCATTCCGCTGTCACTGGCATCCAGATACTCGCTCATGGTCATAAAGTTCTCTTCCGAGAAGCGATATCCAGCAAAAGTAACGCGGCTGTTGAGCTGGTCAAAGTCTTTGGAATAACTCACACGGAAGGAGTTACCGTCCAGCGAACCTTTGCCATAAGCGGTGTCTTTATCCAGTTTGGTGTGCGAGTGAGTAACATCAAACGCGACCGCGCCGAATGTAGACAAATCGCGACCGACGCCAAGCGCCGCAGACTGATAGTTTTCATCTCCCAGTGCGCCGCCATATAACGACCAGCCGTTAGCGATCCCCCAGGAAGCTTCAGCACCAGAAAAAAATTCACCCTCGACATGGTGTCCCCACTCTTGCGGACGGCCCATCATGATCTTATAGCGAACCTGACCTGGACGAGTGAGGTATGGCATCGAGGCGGTGCTGATGTCATATTCCTGCACCTGGCCGTTCTGTTCTTCAATGCGAATATGCAACGTACCGGAGACAGAATCACCAAGATCCTGAATACGAAACGGTCCAGCCGGAACCTGCGTTTCGTAAATCACACGCCCCATCTGGCTGACGGTCACTTTTGCTGTGGTGTGTGCCACGCCGGAAATGTCTGGCGCGTAGCCGCGCAGATTGGGAGGCAACATTTGATCGTCAGTACTGACACTGCCACCAACATAGTTAAAACCATCAAAATATCGGATCTGAGGTAATCCTCGCCCAGCGCCAGTTTGGCTTTTAATGATGGTAACGCCCGCCAGGCATAGTAGCGACTCCACTCCCATTTTTTTTGAGTTTCATCGCCGCTGAATTCATCGTCATCATTACTGCGAGTATGTTGATAGTTAGTCTGCCAGTCAGCACGCATACGCCACGGCCCCAGGTTAACCCCGACCGTCCCGTTGCCGCTGATCTCGTTACTATCATCACCGCCATTTTCTTCGTGCCGGGTTTGTGCGTTGATGCTGTAGTCCGCGACGATCCCGGAGATGCCGTCATCCCAACGTGAAGGCGGATCCCAGTCGGGATAAGTATATTCGAGGTAAGCCTGTGGCAGTGAAATGACTAATGCGGACTGGCTTAAATCAGCCTTAATTTCCATGCCTTCCAGTTGACCGGATTTCAGGCATTTAGCATCGTGGCTCCATTGAAGATTTTTCGCCACGTCTTCTTTTAAACCAAACTGCGCTACCAGTTCCGGTGTCAGACAAGCATAGCTTTTGCTCGCGTCATCTTCACCAGCATACCAGTAAATATCGAACTCTTCCGCCAATGGCTGTTTATTTAGTTGAACCTGTAAATTGTATTTTCCGGGCTCAACATATCCCTGGCTGGAAAAACGCTTCAGATCAATTTTTGTGTCGCCTTTTAATTCCAGAAAACGGGAATCAAACTGAATGTCGTCTTCAGCCCAGACACTGCTATAACTCCCTGACATTGCCAGCGCAATGCACCACGGAAGAATCCGTAATCGAAAAAGAGAATGGTCAGGCATACACGTTTCTATCCGTTTTTATTCTTGTTCGGTCAAAATCCATTTAAATCCCCCATAGCAGTGTCGCTATGGGGGTATGCCTTACAGGTAAGTAATCTGGAAGGTGGTATTTGCTTCGAAATTACCCAGATCTGGCGCATCAGCTGCGCCGACCAGCCAGGCTTTAAAGTTCAGTGTCTGCTTCGCTTTGCCTTTATTGGTAGAAGTGTCTTTCACTATTTTCTGGTCAATACCCATGCCGCTTTTGTAAGAGGTACCCAGAGAGTCACCGATCGCCAGGCTAACATTGTTAAATGCCGCACCGGTATCGGTATTGAAAATGGTGTAATAATTGCCGCTATTTGCAGAAGAAACGGTACCAGTAAAGGTAGTGGTCATTGTTTCCTGAGTATCAAATACGCAATCTTGCAGACGAATCTGGAAACTTTTCGGCGTGGTGGTGCCGTTATTTTTCAGTTTTTCGGCACCGATATCACCCATATCAACTTCCAGTTTGTGATCGTCCGGAACGATAGAACACACTGAGTCTTCAATGGTGCCGTAAAAACGTGCAGTACCGTTGTTACCCGCAGCGATTGTTGCCGTAGAGGTGAACACGCCCATCACCATTGCCGCAGCAATAGCTGTTTTAACAAACTTACTCATTATTTGTCCTTAAACTATAAATAATTAAAAATATAAACATTGCAATACATTGATTCAGTCAATAGCCAATGTTTATACCCAGCCATTGAATACGGCATGCGATCCAAAAAGAACAGGTCGTAGAAAATTGTATTCGTTGGTGTGGGGCCGCATAGTGATGTTTCCACACCCCTGATGCAATTTAATTTTACTAAAGAGTAAATGTAGATTTAATTAATATATTGACAGAAGAAAGGTTATCTTAAGGACATCCTTAAAAAATACGGAATAAGTATTTAGAAAAAATAGAAAGTATATCAATAATGAATATCAACAGCTTAAAAAACAAACAATGAACATATAATGCGATTGGCATTTATCCACTTTTGACAATATAATATATAAACACTATAGCCAGAATTTAATCAAGTTTCAATTACATCCTGCCTGATTATTCAACTCTATTTTCTCTATTATCTGTATTAATAAATGACAATGAGTGTCAAACAGACATTATTCATTTCAACATGTAACTTTGGGCAAAATCAAGATACGCGCAGAAGAATAATTTCCGAATGAATGTAGAAAGTGTTTTATTTATAGATAAGGAGAGTCTTCGATAGTAGTGAGGTTGACAGATATCCGCTGCCTGATGAGCAATTATGCCCAATGAATCTACCTCATTGGGCATAATTTGGAACACATCAGATAGCTTTTGCCATCTTCAGATTACACGGGCTCATCTGCCAGTTGAATGTACCGTTTCCGCTTTCATCAAGCGTTACGCTGGCAATGGCCGAGGTGGTAAACATAGGCGGCGTTTCGCCCGGACATAACTCGGCAACCAGATACCCGACTAACGGTAAGTGAGAGATCACCAGTACCGAAGCAACACCTTCATTGGTCAACGCCTGCAAATAGGCACTGACCAGACCAACATCGCCACAGGGCGTTAACTCCGGCAGAACTTCTGCACTGGAAGGCAGGTTCAGACAATCCCCTACTTCTTCCAGTGTTTGCTCGGCTCGCAGGAACGGGCTCACCAGAACGCGTTCGATTTCCACTTTTTGACCTTTCAGCCAGTTCGCCATCAGGCGAGATTCGTCACAACCATTAGTGGTCAGAGGACGAACCGAATCACTGGCGGCATCGAGGGCTGCGTCGCCGTGACGCATGATAAAAACTTGCATATTGCACCGCTTTTGTTAACCAGATTCGCCCGTTTTCTTTCATCTGAAACCAGAGAAAGAAAACGGTGGCCGGCATTGTGCCTTATCCATTCACCGAATGAAACGCTGTTTTTTACCTCAATGGCGTAAGTATAGTCAATATGCGTTTACATTTTGACCAACACTCCGCCATTCAGCGCGGATTCATATAGCTTTGACCTTCTTATTGCAGGTCAGTTGCAGTTGTTTTCCAAAAACTTTCCCCACGCGCGCCCATCTCGACCAAACGCTCGCAAGGGGTAAAACGGGAACCATACTGCGTGGCAAGTCGTTGCATTATTGCAACCACTTCGCCCGCGCCGAGAGAATCGATATAGCGGAACGGTCCACCGAGAAATGGCGGAAAACCAATGCCAAATACCGCACCAATATCCCCGTCACGCACGCTACGGATAACCTGCTCATCAACACAACGTACTGCTTCATTCAGCATCAACATCACACACCGTTCAGCAACCTGCGGTGCGGAGAGTCGCCCCTGCCCTTGTGCGCCAATGAGCGGGTAAATGGCGGGATCGACCTGTTTTTTGCTTTTACGCCCTTTCTGACCATAAAGATAGAAACCCCGACCATTTTTTCTGCCTTTGCGATCGTCGTTCAAAATTGAAGAAACAACATTTGCAGGCGCGCTAAAACGTTCTCCATAAGCGGCTTCCAGTACAGGAATAATTTTAGTCCCGGTGTCGATTCCTACCTCATCCAAAAGTTGGATTGGACCTACCGGAAAACCAAATTTCACTAGCGCGGCATCAATGTGCTCTACCCGTTCACCTTCGGTCAGCATGCGGATAGCTTCATTAATGTAAGGCGCTAAGATGCGATTGACGTAAAACCCGGCTTTGTCACGCACGACAATGGGCGTTTTGCCCTGTTTTTTCGCCAGTTTTACCGTAGTGGCGATGGTTTGCGCTGATGTACCCGCATGAGGAATAATCTCCACCAGCGGCATTTTTTCCACCGGACTGAAGAAATGCAGGCCGATAACTTGCTCAGGTCGCGTGGCGTGAGCGGCGATATCACCAATCGGTAAAGATGACGTATTCGAAGCAAAGATGGTATGAGCGGCGCTATTTTGCTCAACTTCCGCCACCATCTGTTGTTTCAATTCGAGATTTTCAAACACCGCTTCAATAATCAGATCGCGATGGGCAAAGCCGCGATAGTCCGTCGTTCCGGAGATTAATGCCAGCTGTTTGTCACGTTCGCTGGCTTTGAGATGACGACGGCGAACTTTGCCCTCCAGCTGATCCCAACTGTACTTCAGCGCATGATTTATGCCCTGCGGGTTGATATCTTTAATTCTGACCGGAAGCCCCGCTTTACAAGCAGTGACATAAGCAATACCGCCGCCCATCAAGCCACCACCTAAAATTCCCACGCTGTTTAATGGCGCAGGCGGTGCATCACTACCGGGATCTTTCTTCACGTCCGTACTGGCAAAAAAGATACTACGCAGCGCCTGCGATTGTGGCGTCATCGCCAGTTCGCCAAACGCCCGAGCTTCGGCGTCATAACCGCTGCTGGTGCCCTGCGCTAATCCCGTTTCAACAACCTCCAGGATGCGTTCTGTCGCCGGATAATTGCCTTGAGTTTTGTGTTCTGTTTTCTTGCCGACCATTTTGAACAGCAGCGCACGACCTAACGGCCCCGCCAGAATACGCTCGCGTACAGGTAGAGGGCGGGAAGATGGGCGATCCTTCTTCGCCAGCTCAACAGCGACTTCCAGCAAAATGGAGTGCGGAACAACGTCATCCACCAGCCCCAGCTTTAATGCCTGTTTCGCCCGAAGTTGTTTTCCGGTGAGGATCATCTCTAATGCTGTGCTGACGCCTATCAGACGCGGTAAACGCTGGGTGCCGCCTGAACCGGGTAACAATCCAAGTTGTACTTCAGGCAAACCGAGCACCGTTTTAGGATCGTCAGTACAAACGCGACCGTGGCACGCCAGCGCCAACTCCAGCCCACCACCCAGGCAAGCGCCATGAATAGCCGCGATAACCGGAATGGGCAAAGCATGAATCTCCGCCATCAACTGTTGGCCCTGCCGCGCCAGTGCTTCCGCTTCTTGCGCCGTTTTGCAGTTGCCGATCATGTTGATGTCTGCGCCAGCAATGAAGTTGTCCGGTTTAGCGGAGACAAACACCACGCCTCGCAACTCTTTGTTTTCACGGAGTTGCTTAATAATGGCGCGCACCTGCGAGGCAAACTCCGCCTTCAGGGTATTCATTTTCTCACCCGGTACGTCGATGGTGATGATAGCAATGTTGTCCAGACGAACATTAAGAGTAAACACTGATGCCATTTCCATTATTCCGCCTCCAGAACCATTGCCGCGCCAAGCCCACCGGCAGCACAGGCGGTAACTAAACCAAATCCACCGCCGCGACGGCGAAGTTCATGCAATGTCTGGGTAATCATCCGCGCGCCGGTCGCCGCGAAGGGATGCCCGTAAGCAATCGAACCGCCAAGCACGTTAAATTTGCTATCGTCCACTTCGCCAGTGGCATGTGCACGCCCCAGTACTTCACGAGCAAAACGTTCACTACCCAGCAACTGAATATTCGCCAGTGTCTGAGCTGCAAAGGCTTCGTGCATATCGATCAATGTCAGATCGCTCATTGTCAAACCGGCACGTTCCAGCGCCAGCGGTGTTGACCAGGCCGGACCGAGCAACATGTCCTGCCAGACATCAATCGCAGTAAATGCGTAGCTGCGCAGATACCCCAGCGGCACCAGCCCTAATTCTTTCGCCCGGGATTCAGTCATCAGGATCACCGCCGCTGCGCCATCGGTCAGCGGCGTACTGTTCGCCGCCGTTACCGTTCCGTGTTTGCGATCAAACGCCGGGCGCAGCTTTGCGTAATCGGCAAGCGAGGAATTACCGCGAATATTGTTGTCTTCGACAAGCGGTTGTTTATAAGGAGGGATAAAGGCAGTCATCACCTCTTCTTTGAGTTTACCGTCTGACCACGCCTGAGCGGCACGCTGATGCGAACGGTGCGCTAATGCATCTTGCTGTTCTCGGGTGATGCCGTAGGTTTTCGCCATTTGTTCGGCGGTGTCGCCCATCCGCAAGCCAGTAGAATATTCTGCTACCGCAGGCGGTACGGGCATTAAGTCGCGCAAACGCAGGCGAGAGAAGAGTTTCAGTCGCTGGCTCATGGTTCGAGCTTTGTTGACATCAACCAGCACGCGCGCCAGTTTTTTACTGACGCCAATTGGCAATACGGAAGAGGAATCTGCCCCACCGGCAATCCCCGCTCGGATAGTTCCCGCCATCAGGCTTTCTGCGACGTTTGCAACCGCCTGGAAACTGGTAGCGCAAGCGCGGCTGACGCTGTAAGCATCGGTATGCACATTCATTCCGGTACCGAGAACAATTTCACGCGCAATGTTGGGGGCTTCAGGCATTTGTACGACCTGACCAAAGACCAGCTGTTCAATCACTTCAGCGGGGATCTCGCTGCGTGCCAGCAGTTCGCCTACCACCATCTTCCCTAAATCAACCGCGGGAATGCCATGAAAAGCCGTCGCCTGGCGGGCAAAAGGCGTACGTAAACCGCTAACAATGGCGATACGATCGCCCTGGCGGGTAACCAGCGGTAAAACCTGACCCATAACACTCCCCTGTAAAAAAATAAATAAAGTGGTCTGACCTGATCATAGTCTTAACCATTTTTTTACATTTAGCCAAGCGGAGAAAAAAGAAAGTGGGAGCTATGACACAGTGAAGACAGGAGAAAGAAAAGAAAACGCCCCTGCCAGCAACTGACAGGGGCGAACGTACCCGAGAGGAATTAACGCAGACCCAGCTGGAAGATCAGCATTTCAGCTTCGCAGGCAAAAGTGAAATCGATATCCAGGCGCACACCGTCAGACTCTTCAGTGAAAGTCGGGGTGATTTTGCACGGTTCGGATTCCACGCTACGGGCTTTTTCAGTCAGCGCCGCCAGCGTTTGTTCTGCTTCTGCGCGGCTTGCAAACACGCGGCTGTAAGACGCGGTGCAGTCGGAGTTGTCCATAATGGTGCCAACATCCATACAGCAGCAAACCGGGGTTTCATCAGCACTACATTTACTCATCGTTGATTTCCTCTGTATGTGCACCCAAGGTGCCAGATAAACGTTGTGGATATTTTACGCTTCCGGAAAGTGCTGCTCCAGTTGTTAATTCTGCAAAATCGGATAAGTGACCGAAATCACACTTAAAAATGATCTAAAACAAAATTCACCCGAATCCGCGAGTGCGCAACCTCCAAATTTTGCCAGCTGGATCGCGTTTCTTAGATCATATTTGAAAAAAGATGGAAACATACTTGCAACATTCCAGCTGGTCCGACCTATACTCTCGCCACTGGTCTGATTTCTAAGATGTACCTCAGACCCTACACTTCGCGCTCCTGTTACAGCACGTAACATAGTTTGTATAAAAATAAATCATTGAGGTTATGGTCATGAGCCAGAAAACCCTGTTTACAAAGTCTGCTCTCGCAGTCGCAGTGGCACTTATCTCCACCCAGGCCTGGTCGGCAGGCTTTCAGTTAAACGAATTTTCTTCCTCTGGCCTGGGCCGGGCTTATTCAGGGGAAGGCGCAATTGCCGATGATGCAGGTAACGTTAGCCGTAACCCCGCATTGATTACCATGTTTGACCGCCCGACATTTTCTGCGGGTGCGGTTTATATTGACCCGGATGTGAATATCAGCGGAACATCTCCGTCTGGTCGTAGCCTGAAAGCCGATAACATCGCGCCTACGGCATGGGTTCCGAACATGCACTTTGTTGCACCGATTAACGACCAATTTGGTTGGGGCGCTTCTATTACCTCTAACTATGGTCTGGCAACAGAGTTTAATGATACTTATGCAGGCGGCTCTGTCGGGGGTACAACTGACCTTGAAACCATGAACCTGAACTTAAGCGGTGCGTATCGCTTAAATAATGCATGGAGCTTTGGTCTTGGTTTCAACGCCGTCTACGCTCGCGCGAAAATTGAACGTTTCGCAGGCGATCTGGGGCAGCTGGTTGCCGGTCAGATTATGCAATCTCCTGCTGGCCAAACTCAGCAAGGGCAAGCATTGGCAGCTACCGCCAACGGTATCGACAGTAATACCAAAATCGCTCATCTGAACGGAAACCAGTGGGGCTTTGGCTGGAACGCCGGTATCCTGTATGAACTGGATAAAAATAACCGCTATGCACTGACCTACCGTTCTGAAGTGAAAATTGACTTCAAAGGTAACTACAGCAGCGATCTTAATCGTGCGTTTAATAACTACGGTTTGCCAATTCCTACCGCGACAGGTGGCGCAACGCAGTCAGGATATCTGACGCTGAACCTGCCTGAAATGTGGGAAGTGTCGGGTTATAACCGTGTTGATCCGCAGTGGGCAATTCACTATAGCCTGGCTTACACCAGCTGGAGTCAGTTCCAGCAGCTGAAAGCGACCTCAACGAGTGGCGACACGCTGTTCCAGAAACATGAAGGCTTTAAAGATGCTTACCGCATCGCGTTGGGTACCACTTATTACTACGATGATAACTGGACCTTCCGTACCGGTATCGCCTTTGATGACAGCCCAGTTCCGGCTCAGAATCGTTCTATTTCCATTCCGGACCAGGACCGTTTCTGGCTGAGTGCAGGTACGACTTACGCATTTAATAAAGATGCTTCAGTCGACGTTGGTGTTTCTTATATGCACGGTCAGAGCGTGAAAATTAACGAAGGCCCATACCAGTTCGAGTCTGAAGGTAAAGCCTGGCTGTTCGGTACTAACTTTAACTACGCGTTCTGATAACGCGCTCGCCTGGATAAAGTCACCTGCATAGCAGGTGACTTTAATTCCCCCACTTCACCGAAAGTAGTTTCCTCATTGCTTGCCTCCTGAGTTTTGCAAACAGCCTGACGTCAGCTTACCCTTTCAAATCAATCAGTGGTATCCACAGACAAACCTGAAGGGGAACGCATTTTTTCAGGCGTTCTGCTCGTCCTTCTCAAAGAGTTTACTTTTCTGAATTTCCAGGATACTCACCCCCCCCTGGATATTGTGCGCTCATACACGCAAATTAAAGATAGGTTCTAAATAAATGAGCGTTTTTTGATAGTCTATTTCATTAGATAATATATATTTGTAACAAATCAATCAAAATGGAATAAAATCATGCTACCATCTATTTCAATCAACAATACCAGCGCAACTTACCCAGAATCCATCAATGAAAATAACAATGATGAAGTTAATGGATTAGTACAAGAGTTCAAAAGCCTTTTTAATGGTAAGGAAGGAATAAGCACCTGAATTAAACATCTACTTGAGCTTATAAAAAATGCCATACGAGGAAACAGCAATCCTGAGAGAATTAATATCATTAATTCCGCAGTTACTTATATCGATATTGGCTCCAATGATACAGACCATATTACTATTGGTATCGATAACCAAGAACCAATAAAATTACTTGCGAGCTATAAAGACAAAGAACTCGTCCGTACCATCATTAATGACAACATAGTTGAGAAGACTCATGATATCAATAACAAGGAAATGATCTTCAGCGCATTAAAAGAAATATATGATGGAGATCCTGGTTTTATCTTCGATAAGATATCACACAAACTCAGACATACGGTAACGGAATTTGATGAGAGCGGGAATAGCGAACCAACGGACTTATTTACCTGGTACGGTAAAGATAAAAAAGGCGACTCTCTCGCTATTGTAATTAAAAATAAAAACGGAAATGATTACTTATCTCTCGGTTACTACGATCAGGACGACTACCACATTCAAAGAGGAATTCGTATTAATGGTGATAGTCTCACCCAATATTGTAGTGAAAAAGCCAGGAATGCTTCAGCGTGGTTTGAAAGCAGTAAAGCTATCATGGCAGAATCATTTGCAACAGGTTCCGATCATCAGGTTATAAACGAGCTCAACGGGGAAAGACTGAGAGAACCTAACGAAGTTTTTAAACGTTTAGGTCGAGCAATAAGATATAATTTTCAAGTGGACGATGCAAAATTTAGACGCGACAATGTAAAAGAAATAATTTCTAATTTATTCGCTAACAAAGTTGACGTTGACCATCCTGAAAATAAACACAAAGACTTTAAGGATCTCGAAGATAACGTTGAAAAAAGACTTCAAAATCGCCAGGCGAAATATCAAAATGAAATTAATCAACTATCTGCGCCAGGTGTTAATTTTGATGATAATTAAAATTATTTTTCCAGTTTTTTGATTTTTCAACGCCTGAATATCGGAAATAGTCAGTGACGAACATCAGTATTTTTACATCATTACGTCCGGGTCATTGTCGGTTTATCTCCTTTTACTTGTGGTAATTGAGGGATAACAACAAAAAAGGTGAGTTTTGCGACTCACCTTTTTTATTTGTTTCTTATTCAGAATCAATATCTTTTAAATCATCCTGAATCGCTTGTGCGTTCGGATTTTCCTGCGGTTTGAGTTCGCCGCCATTAGCGATGAAATCATGACGCTGGAAGTACGCTTCGCGCACCATAATATAAGGATCGGACGACTGACGCAGCAGACCATCGGAATCCAGCAGCTGAGCGCGGGTTTCGATCCCTTCAAGCGTCCATTTACCCACAGACATCGGCCAGGTCAGCCAGGAAAGAACCGGGTAAAGACCATCCGCCATATCACCACCGTCATCACGCAGCGTGAAGCTACCGTAGAACGGTAACTGAACGTAAGGCCCATAACCCACGCCATAATGACCAAGCGTACTACCGAAGCGGTGAGGTTCAGTCCGTTGCAGTTTCGGGTTCGCCATCCCTGCAACATCAATAAAGCCGCCCATCCCCAAAATGGTGTTCAGGAAAAAGCGGGTAAAGTGGACCATCCCCTGATAAGGGTCGCCCTGCAAGAAGTAGTTAACCATCACCGCAGGTTCTTCAAGGTTGCCAGTAAAGTTGCTCAAACCATTACGCGCCGGTTGCGGAACATAATCACGCCAGGCGACAGCGACCGGTCGAACAATATACGGGTCTAATACGTTGAAGTTGAAGTTGTACATGGTGCGGTTGAACCCTTCTAACGGGTCAGAACGCCCTTGCTGATCTGTACCGGAACTCGCACACCCCACCAGAAGCGTAGTTCCCAGAGCAAGCGCCGACAGGCGAAGCTTCATAAATGTCTCCCTGTTTTTTTATGGCTTATGCAGTTTGCCATCCATGACGGAACGATACCGTATCCGCCTGTTTAGGTGTGGGCGATTGTAACAGCACGTCAACTGATGTCCAGACGCCCTGATTTGCTGATTTGATCATAGCCTGGTAATCGCCGCCCTGTAGGCTACTTGATTCTATAGAAACAGAAAAAGGCAAACGCAGCCTTTTCTACATTTTCAGAGTAACTCCCGCCAGTTGCGAGCAAAAAAGCCGCTACGCTTTAGCTATACGTGCTAATTCAAGAGAAGAGACCATGGACAACGACAAAATTGATCAACACAGCGACGAAATTGAAGTTGAGAGCGAAGAAAAAGAGCGCGGCAAAAAAATAGAAATAGATGAAGACCGACTCCCCTCCCGGGCGATGGCAATTCATGAGCATATCCGCCAGGATGGTGAAAAAGAGCTGGAACGCGACGCAATGGCGCTACTGTGGTCAGCCATTGCGGCGGGTCTGTCGATGGGCGCTTCGTTACTGGCAAAAGGGATATTTCATGTCGAACTGGAAGGTGTGCCGGGCAGCTTCTTACTGGAGAATCTCGGTTATACCTTTGGTTTTATTATCGTCATAATGGCCCGCCAGCAATTATTTACCGAAAACACCGTGACTGCGGTACTACCCGTCATGCAAAAACCGACAATGAGCAACGTCGGCTTACTTATGCGATTATGGGGCGTCGTGCTGCTGGGTAATATTCTCGGGACAGGTATTGCTGCATGGGCATTTGAATATATGCCTATCTTCAATGAAGAAACTCGCGATGCATTTGTCAAAATCGGCATGGATGTGATGAAGAACACCCCCAGCGAGATGTTTGCCAACGCGATCATTTCCGGCTGGCTGATCGCCACTATGGTTTGGATGTTTCCTGCTGCGGGTGCGGCAAAGATTGTGGTGATTATATTGATGACCTGGCTTATTGCACTGGGTGACACCACCCACATCGTTGTCGGTTCTGTTGAAATCCTCTATCTGGTGTTTAACGGCACGCTGCACTGGAGCGATTTCATCTGGCCCTTCGCACTACCTACTTTAGCGGGGAACATCTGCGGCGGCACCTTTATCTTCGCGTTAATGAGTCATGCACAGATTCGTAACGACATGAGCAACAAGCGTAAAGCAGAAGCACGCCAAAAAGCAGAACGTGCGGAAAACATTAAGAAAAATGATAAAAACCCAGCATAAATGGCGAGGGTTTAAGCAATCGAGCGGCAGCGTACTTACCCCGCAGTCCATTAGCGGGTATACTCATGCCGCATTGTCCTCTTAGTTAAATGGATATAACGAGCCCCTCCTAAGGGCTAATTGCAGGTTCGATTCCTGCAGGGGACACCATTTATCAGTTCGCTCCCATCCGTACCAGTCCGCAAAATCCCCTGAATATCAAGCCTTCCGTAGATTAACAGTTCGTAATGGTTCGCGTCAGATCGTTGACAGCCGCACTGCATGACGGGTAAAAAGTGGATAAAATAATTTTACCCACCGGATTTTTACCCATGCTCACCGTTAAGCAGATTGAAGCAGCAAAGCCGAAAGAAAAACCATACCGCCTTCTCGATGGTAATGGCCTGTACCTTTATGTCCCTGTATCAGGGAAAAAGGTATGGCAGCTTCGCTACAAGATTGACGGTAAGGAGAAAATCCTGACCGTAGGAAAATATCCGCTAATGACTTTGCAGGAGGCAAGAGATAAAGCATGGACCGCGAGGAAAGACATCTCGGTTGGCATCGATCCGGTAAAAGCGAAAAAGGCTTCGTCTAACAACAATTCCTTTAGTGCCATTTACAAGGAATGGTACGAGCACAAGAAGCAAGTCTGGTCAGTAGGCTATGCAACTGAACTTGCCAAAATGTTTGATGACGACATTTTACCCATCATCGGCGGTCTTGAGATTCAGGATATTGAGCCGATGCAACTGCTGGAAGTAATCCGCAGATTTGAAGATCGCGGTGCAATGGAGCGAGCCAACAAAGCCCGCAGAAGATGCGGCGAGGTTTTCCGTTACGCCATTGTCACTGGTAGGGCTAAATATAACCCGGCACCTGACCTTGCTGACGCCATGAAGGGATACCGCAAGAAAAACTTCCCGTTTCTTCCTGCAGACCAGATCCCGGCATTTAACAAAGCACTGGCAACATTTTCAGGAAGCATCGTATCGCTCATTGCGACCAAAGTTTTACGCTACACAGCCCTAAGAACGAAAGAGCTTCGTTCCATGCAATGGAAGAACGTCGATTTTGAAAACAGGATTATCACTATCGACGCCAGTGTGATGAAGGGACGCAAGATTCATGTTGTCCCGATGTCGGACCAGGTGGTTGAACTTCTCACTACGCTAAGCTCAATCACCAAACCAGTATCAGAGTTTGTTTTTGCCGGGCGTAACGATAAGAAGAAGCCAATCTGCGAGAACGCGGTATTGCTTGTGATCAAACAAATCGGCTATGAGGGTCTGGAAAGCGGTCACGGATTCAGGCACGAATTCAGCACGATTATGAACGAGCACGAATGGCCTGCTGATGCTATTGAAGTGCAACTGGCACATGCCAACGGCGGATCTGTGCGCGGGATTTACAACCATGCTCAGTATCTCGATAAACGCAGAGAAATGATGCAATGGTGGGCGGACTGGCTTGATGAAAAGCCTGAGTGATCCACCTTAACAACTATCGAATAGCACAAAGCCTTGCAATCCAGTGCAAAGATTTGTGTGTCAGAGTTTTTCTCATCAACTACCGCAAGTATCGATCGATTGAGACTTGGATGATAGACTTCATGCCTTTGATTATTAGCTGATAGAAGAAATGTTAAAGCTATTTGCAAAGTACACCTCGATTGGTGTGCTGAACACACTTATACACTGGGTGGTTTTTGGTGTATGTATCTATGCCGCGCATACCAATCAGGCTCTGGCAAACTTCGCAGGTTTTGTTGTGGCTGTGAGTTTTAGCTTCTTCGCGAATGCAAAATTCACATTCAAAGCATCGACTACAACGATGCGCTACATGTTATATGTCGGGTTCATGGGAACACTGAGTGCAACTATTGGATGGGCTGCTGATAGATGTTCACTTCCTCCAATTGTCACTCTCGTCACCTTCTCCGCCATCAGCCTGGTGTGCGGTTTCGTCTATTCAAAGTTCATTGTCTTTAGGGATGCGAAATGAAGATATCTCTTGTAGTTCCTGTCTTCAATGAAGAAGAAGCGATACCAATTTTTTATAAAACGGTACGTGAATTCGAAGAGTTGAAGCCATATGAAGTGGAAATTGTTTTCATAAATGATGGAAGCAAAGACGCTACGGAGTCAATTATTAATGCTATGGCTGTTTCAGATCCCCTAGTTGTTCCGCTGTCATTTACGCGCAACTTTGGTAAAGAACCAGCATTGTTTGCAGGGTTAGACCATGCAACTGGCGATGCCGTGATTCCAATTGATGTTGACCTGCAAGACCCGATTGAGGTCATTCCTCATCTTATTGAAAAGTGGCAGGCAGGTGCTGATATGGTGCTGGCAAAGCGTTCAGACCGCTCTACAGATGGACGTCTAAAGCGAAAAACTGCTGAGTGGTTCTATAAGCTCCACAATAAAATAAGCAACCCAACGATTGAAGAGAATGTTGGTGATTTCCGGTTAATGAGCCGTGAGGTTGTCGAAAATATCAAGCTTATGCCAGAGCGCAACCTTTTTATGAAAGGGGTACTGAGTTGGGTAGGAGGATCGACCGACATCGTCGAATATTCCCGCGCAGAACGTGTTGCTGGTAATTCAAAATTCAATGGATGGAAATTGTGGAATCTTGCGCTCGAAGGGATTACAAGCTTCTCAACATTTCCCCTGCGCATATGGACTTATATCGGGTTAGTGGTAGCTGTCCTAGCATTTCTGTATGGCGCATGGATGATATTTGACACGCTCGCATTTGGAAATGCTGTACGAGGATACCCTTCACTGCTGGTGTCCATTCTGTTTCTTGGAGGAATACAACTAATCGGTATAGGCGTGCTCGGAGAGTATATAGGACGTATCTACATTGAAACAAAATCAAGACCTAAATATATTTTGAAGGCCAGAAAATGAATTTCAATTCTTTTTTTAAACAGCGAGTTACTATAATTATAGGATTGGCTTATGCATTGCCTATAGTTTTGAATGGCATCGATTACATTGATGATATGGGTAGGGCCATATCTGGGTATGGATGGAGTGACGACGGTAGATTTGTATCAACTTTATTAATGCAGATATTGTCATTTAGCGACAAAGTATTGCCACTTTTCCCTTATGCGACTATATTATCTGTAATAATAACATGCTTTTCAGGATTCATTATTTCAGAATTATTTTTCAAACATTCTAAATATAAATTTATTTTTTCTTTAGTGTTACTAACATCACCTTTTTTTCTTGAAAACCTATCATACAAGTATGATTCTCTACCTATGTCGCTTTCTGTTTTAATGGCAATAGTACCTTTTACATTATACAGAAATCATATATTTATCCCGATGTCAATACTTTGTCTTGTTGCTGTATTGGGATTGTATCAGACTACGTCTATGTTATATTTCGCCGTGACAATATGTATTATCATGTCTTCTGTATTAGACGGTAAAAATAAGACAGAATGTTTTAAATTAGCATGCAAGACACTAGTGTCATTTGTTGTTGCATTTTTAATATATAAGTCATTAGTTCTTTTGCTAGCATTAAATGTTCCTCGCTCGCAATTTATAAGCATAAACAGCGAAATACTTAATTTATTAATAGAAAGAACAAAGCATTTCCATATAATGTTAAAGGCTCTTTTTGATAGTGGGTATTTTATTGCCTCAGCACCATTTGTAATTCTGTTTGCAATGTCTTTAGTTTATCTTCTGGCATTAAGAAAATCATTAACTATATTTTTCATTATAGTATTATGCTTTATGTCTTTGTTAATATTGACAATGATGCCAAATATTTTGCTAAAGGAGATTTTTTACACAGCCAGAACTATGATTTGTTTTCCAGCAATTATTATTGCAATGCTTATAGTTATGGATCGATGTAAAATTGAAAACGTCAATAAGCTTTGCTTTATATTTGTTATATTATTAGTGAGTTACTCTTTTTCACTATCTGCAAAACTTGGGGCCGTAATAAAAAATAACAATGAGGCTAGCAATTACTTTGCGGGAAGAATAACCTCTGATATCTCAACGATAGATTCGTCGGATACTTACAAAATTGTAATCTCTGGTAGAGTACCGATTAGCGCTAAAAGCAAGCTATTATATAATGAAACTCCATTTTTAAATTGGCTTGCCCCTGTTTATGCTTCTGGTGGTTGGGGGTGGGGGGTCGTAGATCTTTCAAGATATGCAGATTTCAAATGGCAGGAAAATGAAACATTTATCCTACAAAACAAATGCCATATTGCTCCATTATTTAGCAATAAATTTTATGCCATAAGAAAGAAAGATAACGTATATATTATAGATTTTAACTACAAAGATTGCATATAGTAATATGCCTACCCATTTATAATTTAAAACATTTTACGAATGGGTAGGCAGCTATTAGGAGATCAGTTAATCCTTATTTTTACAGCAGTTCCAGTTCTATATAACGCCCCAACACCGACATCGAAGCAGAGGACATCAACGACTGCTATAACCACTGGATGATATGGGCGCAGATAGCACATGCAGAAGTAACCAATATTCGAATTGAAGAACTGAAAGAACACCAAGCCGCCTGATGGCGGTTTTTTCTTGCCTGATTTGCAGGTTCGATTCCCTATTCGGACACCATGCACACCTCTCCTGAAATCTACCATACCCCACAAAAAGCCTTTATAATCAGCACATACCCTTACTTATGTTACTCAAATAGTCGCCTTAATTCTCCTCAGGGGAACGTAAATCAAGTCACATTTGGGGGCCTATTTAGGGGCACATCTTGGTCAATCTATTGCGAGGCCCCCAGATGCCACTGACAGCTCGACAAGTTGAAACAGCCAAACCCAAAGATAAAATTTATAAGATTGCCGATGGTGGTGGGCTCTACCTTCAGGTCAATCCTAACGGCTCAAAGTACTGGCGAATGAAGTACCACTATGCGGGGAAGGAAAAGAAACTATCATTTGGCACCTATCCAACTATTACATTGGCTGAAGCTCGCAAACGTCGGGATGAAGCCAAGAAAATACATGCCGATGGTAAAGATCCCGGTGAAGTCAAGAAAGCTGAAAATCTTGAGAAAAACCTTTCCGAAGGAAGAACTTTTGCCGCAATCGCCACCGAGTGGTACAACGCAAAAGTTTCAGGCTGGTCTGCCAGCTACGCTGATTATGTCGACAGAGCATTCAAAAATAATGTGTTTCCCTACATTGGAAACAGACCCATTAGTGAAATCGAACCTCTTGAACTTCTCGCAGTTCTTCAGCGTATCGAAAGCCGAGGAGCCTGCGAGCTAGCTAATAAAGTTCGCCAACGATGTGGTGAAGTGTTTCGGTATGCCATTGTTACAGGTCGGGCACGATACAATCCAGCTTCTGATCTGGTTATAGCAATGAAAAGCTATAAGCGAACACATTACCCTTTCCTGCTTCCTCCTGAACTACCAGAGTTTTTATACAAACTCGAAAACTACACCGGCAGTATTGTAACCCGTGAAGCTACAAAATTGTTGATGCTCACAGGGCTGAGAACAGTAGAATTACGTATGGGGGAATGGTGTGAGATCGATTTTACCCAAAAGATATGGGAAGTTCCTCCGACCCGGATGAAAATGAGGAAGGAGCATATCGTCCCTCTGTCAGATCAGGCAATCCAGTCTCTGCAAATCCTCAAAGAACTGACTGGAAGATACAGATACATCTTTGCCGGAAGAAATGATGTTAACAGGCCTATCAGCGATGCAAGCGTCAATATGGTTTTGAAGAAGATTGGCTATGACAAAAAAGCTACCGGGCATGGATTTCGTCATACAATGAGTACTGTTCTACACGAGCAAGGATTCAATAGTGCATGGATTGAAATGCAACTTGCACATACGGACAAAAACAGCATTCGTGGTACATACAACCATGCTCGTTACCTTGAAGGAAGACGAGAAATGATGCAATGGTACGCTGACTACCTTGATGCTCTTCGAAAAGAGTCACCAGCTATATAATCGCTTGATTTTAAAGGCTGACTTAACGATATCCCCCTGATAGTCATTTATCAGTTATCTAATTATTAAGTCAGCCATAATCCCCTAAGTATCATTCCTTAATCAGATTCAGCACCTTGTAATACGACCGGTTAATTTAGAAAGAGACGATAGATAAACGCTTATGATGAAATACTAAGAAATTACTTCAGGCTCTATTAACTGGAGCTGTAATAGACAATAATTTAAATAACGCAATAGTTATATTTATATCTTAATATAAATTTCCACTGTATTTAACGTCCAGGGAGCCATCTTGAAAGGATAAAAATTCACATTATCACCATAAAATCACAACGACACCAAAACACATTTCACAACAACACCCTTGCAATAAACCTGTTTTTAACAAAAAATCAAAGACTGAAAAGAGTTTTGATTCAGAAAACCACATGAGACATGCTTAATATTTTTCAGTTTATCTAAAGGAGGCGTTCATCTTTATTACAAAAATATAAGTACACTGTACTTATTAAACATCCAAAAATCACACCAGTTAATATTTCTTGTATTACTGTAATTTCTGGAAAAATTTCTTCAAAAAAAATATAGCATACATATCTTTATATGCTATAAAAGATAAGGCAGATTTATAACATACTTGCCTCAATAGAACTATCTAAGGGTTTGCCTCCACATATAGTGGAGGCTTTTTTTACCCAATAACAATATTATTCTGACACTTTATTCCTGTAATCAACAGCAAAAGTATCAAACCAGATGATAATTATTTTCATATTGAGTTTTATTATTCTTTTATATTGTCAATTCTAATCATAATTTATAATAAATTTTTAATTATTATATTTGCAAAACACAATAATAATAAATTTCTCATTTTTAATTGCAAGTAATATACCTATTACATTTCAAGAATAAACTTTCACAGGTGATTATGACCAATGATATTAACGCCGAACCAAAACACCTACAAAGTAGTAACCAATAATAGGCATGTGACATTACTTAACACTGGAATTAAATATCATCACGCAATGTAAATATTTATAAATTAACCAGATTACATTGACCATTTTGTTCAGTTTTATAATTATTCCAATATAATGATATTCCAGTGTAAGTAGTTCAGGTTAGTTCATTTGAATTTTATAAGTAGACATGACGAGAAGAAATATACGTTACTTTTTTATCATTTCTGATCTTATTATCTATAAGTCGATCAAAGAAAGATTGATTACTATGAAATTTGATTCATGGAGTGACACATGACAAAGGGGAATATATCTGAAAGAGACTTTGATATCCTGATCAAGCTATCAGGAATACATAGCGAGAAGGCAATTCTTGCTTTGAAAAAATACTATGTCGATGGGGTCATCAGGAAAATTGAACCTACCCACGTAATGTGGACACGGCCCTAAGCGAGATTATGGTTTTCAAATTGTTCCGGGCTGAGACCGCCACAGGCACTGTGACGACGCCAGCGATTGTAATCACACTCGATATAATTAAACACCGTTGCCCGCATTATTTCCCGGCTGCTAAAGCGTTCCCCGTGGATACATTCCACCTTCAGCGAATGAAAGAAGCTTTCCACACAGGCATTGTCATAACAGTAGCCTTTCGCACTCATACTGCCACGCAGGTTGTGTCGCTTCAGCAGCGCCTGATAATCCCCTGAACAGTATTGACCACCACGGTCCGTATGAACAATGACGCTTTCCGGGCGTCTTCTCCGCCACAACGCCATTTGTAGTGCATCACAGGCCAGTTGTGCTGTCATTCGCGGTGACATCGACCAGCCAATGACGGCGCGTGACCACAGGTCGATGACTACTGCGAGATACAACCAGCCCTCATCGGTACGCAAGTACGTGATGTCACCCGCCCACTTCTGGTTCGGGCCTCTGGCGCTGAAGTCCTGCTCCAGCAGATTCTCCAATACGGGCAGGCCATGTGCACGGTAGCTGACCGGGCTGAACTTTCGCCCGCAGCCCCTGACGACGCAGGCTGGCGGCAATGGTTTTAATATTGAACTCCGGCAGTTCGTCAGCAAGGCGGGGAGCACCGTACCGCTGCTTTGCCTCAAAGAATGCCTTATGGACAGCGGCATCGCAGGTGAGCCGAAACTGTTGGCGAAGGCTCATCTGGTGACGACGCCTGAGCCAGACATACCAGCCGCTGCGGGCAACCCGAAGTACACGACACATCGCTTTGATGCAGAACTCTGCCCGATGATTTTCGATGAAGACATACTTCATTTCAGGCGATTCGCGAAGTATGTCGCGGCCTTTTGGAGGATGGCCAGTTCCTCAGCCTGCTCCGCCAGTTGTCGTTTAAGGCGGACATTTTCAGCGGCCAGTTCGCTTTCGCGCTCTGACGAACTCATTTGTTGCTGCTGTTTACTGCGCCAGGCATAAAGCTGAGATTCATAAAGGCTGAGTTCACGGGCTGCGGCGGCCACACCGATGCGTTCAGCGAGTTTCAGGGCTTCGTTACGAAATTCAGGCGAATGTTGTTCACGGGGCTTCTTGCTGATTGATACTGGTTTTGTCATGAGTCACCTCTGGTTGAGAGTTTACTCACTTAGTCCTGTGTCCACTATTGGTGGGTAAGATCAGATCAACGAAGAGAAGATCAGCATATATGCACTAGAAACCAAAATATCGAGCCAAGGCAATTGTTAACTTGCGTGGACAGATGCTCGTTATGTATTAAAATCCCATTGCTTAGTCACGAAGATAATGATCGTATGGCTTCCTTAAGGGCTGGTGAGACACGTTGATTAAGTGCTTCATTAGCCCAGTCGGATTGCACGGGTATTCTACGCAATATCACTGTGTTTAAAGCAGCAAACAAACGATGCAGTAAATGTATAGAACCGGTCGCGATAGCTGTATCCACCCACTGGTCCGCATAGAGCCATGGGGCTGAAAATAAATCAGCCATCGCCTGAGTAGCAACTTCAATAGACGCTTTTTCTAGGCAAAGAACATCACCCTGATCGCCAAAATTATGCTCAAAGTAAGGCAATCCTTCTATATTCGTGCGAATTAGAGGAAATGGGCAGCGCCCAATGCTCAGTAAAATATAGGCGTCTATACGCTGATCATCGTCACCCACCTCTGCTGACGGCAGTTTCGCTAGTTGCCCGAGTATCATCCAACTGGTTGATTTAGAAATGACCTTTGGGATTTGATCCTCTAAATTCACCAGAACACTCTTTGCATCATCCCCGTGTTTAGAAATCCACGCTAATCCATCCTCAATCTTTAGATTGACTTGTTGGTTGTCTGGCATGGCTAAAGTAAACAATCCGTTTTTTATAGGTTCTTTATATGGCTCAATGCTGAGAAGGCCCTGAATAATTCCAAAGCTGAAATATCTCTCTTTAGCTGCCATACGGCGTATGGCTTGAGCACCGATCATATCTCCAAGATAAGTGGCATCTAGCCGTTCGCCAAGCCAAGCCCCGGCGTCTTGAGGGTCTTGTTCTGCCCGTAAAACCAGTTCATCACAAACAGCATCCGACAGTTCCAGAAGGTAAGCTGCGGGAACTGTCGGCACCACAACATCTTCCCATCCTGAAAGGCGAAAAATACGAACTGCCCCCATATGTTTTAACTCATTCACTACACCACGAGCTTCGTCAGAAAGTGCGTCATACCGCACGACAAATCCATTCGCTTTAGCAAACATTAATTCTACTGAGTGGGAGTTTGTGTCAGCTAGTGCGCAGCGTGCAAGAACCCGATAATAACGAAGAAGATCATACTGACTCTCATAGCTCTTTTGCGCAGCATCTATAAGTTCCATACCGGGTGATGGAGGAAGATAGGCGATAAGATCCGTTTTCTGGTATTGATGATTGCGCACAATGTCATCATAAATAGTGCGAAGAACCCAAGGCGAGCGGTAGTCATCGGCGTATTCTGCTCCCTGTTGAAAAACTATCCGCTGGTCCGAGAGAATCTGTTGCGCCAGCTTAAATTCATCTAGGGACATAGGCGATGTTTTAAATACCTTCGACCGGCTACCAATTGCAGACGGAGTTCGTCCGTTTGGATTTTTCAGTAACGCGTTGGCATGATAGGTCGTCAGAACAACCACCAGCCTGTTGCCAAAACGTATACCCGCAAGTTCCTCAAGATCAGTAGCCATTTGGGAGCCTGGTTCAACGTCGTCGATAGCAAGCATAAGCGATGGACCTTCAGTGCAGTTAGACATTCGTCTTAACCAGTTACGTGCATCATTTGAGGTTAAATTCCATTCAAATTCAGCTGCAAAAAGATTGGCCAGAGCCTGAAATAGTCCTGGTCCGGAACCTCGTAACATCAGGACAGCCAAAAGATCGCTACTTTCCGTTTTTAGCGAAATTTCACGGAGGCAACTGCTTTTTCCGCTTTGTGCATCACCCTCAATGATAGTGAAAGCTGTACCCATCACAGCAGATTCAATTACAAGAGACGTGATTTTGCGAGGAAAAAGTAGGTTGTTGGCAAATGGATGTTCTGAATGCCCAGGCTGATCAGTTATATCAATCAGCAGCCGGGCTGTTTCTTCTCGCACAGCTGGCACCCAAGCATTAGTTTCTCGCCCCATCAAGGCTTCAATAGCCCAGCGCATGTCAGCCGCCGCCAACTTTGCAGAATTGGCGAGCATCTTGTTTACCGCTGCCGAGGCATCCTGTCCACCCGACCACTGTTGTCCATTACTTGAGTCATAAACGCGCGTATCTTTACCGTTCGTAACTACAACGAGAGGCGGACGTGGTGTTAACTGGTTAGCGTAGCTTTGAGCCTGTTCATAATCATCATGGGTCAGTGTCAGGTCTTCACGTTTCAGTTCAATAACCGCAAGTGGTCTCTCCCGATGAAAGATCAAAACATCCGCTCGCCCGTATTTTTTCCAGTGTGCGGCGCTATCTATTTTGTAAGTTCCATGGCCTAGCCGAACGGTAAAATGGCGCTGTTCGATAAGATCTTCGCGAGGAATGTTAGGAAATGCTATGTTTAGTGCTGAAGTAAGCCGGCTTTCTAGCTCGGCTTCAGTTCGAACGAGTGGAGAGCCCGTTTTTGATTGCATACTTTTCATGACAAAGTATCCTCAGATATTAGTCATTGGCTAAGTTTTTATTTCACTTACTACCTTTCCAGATTAATGCGAAGACGCATAGCATTGGATTAACGGATGTGAAATGGATTATTGACAAGCAAAGTAACTTTTTCCGCATAACTATCAATTGATTAGCTGAAGAAAGGGAATATGATTTAGTTCACTCAGGTTTCTCCAGCACGATGTGCAGATGCTAAAGCCACGATTAATTCTAAAGCAGATTAATATAACCCTGAAACAGGCAGAGCTGGAAACGCCTGTATCGGAAGTATGCCGCATGACCGCCCCCGATAACTCACACCGAATGCCAATAGGAATGTCAGCCCCTCGCTCATAGCAGACCTTCGGGCCTGGCAGCTTAGTGCCAAGAACACTCCCCAGTGGCCTATCGGCAAGTGTAAGCGTACGAATATCGCCTCCGTGCTACACAGTAGACGACTACATTTTCGACGCATGAGCAAATCGTGGCTTTAGTTGTCTAAAACCAGTGCTTCAACACTTTTTTTTCACCAAACAACGCATCGTAGAAGCACTAGTTGGATTCCACAGGCTTACGTAAACAAATAGCGCTAACGGCTAAGCTGGTCCATTAGACGCTCAATCATCCTCGCAAGAGGTATAGTTACTCGATGCCCAGAACAAATGACATTAACAAATCTAGCTTTATTTTCATGTCTGCAGTTGCCGAAGCCGCATTAACCTGCGGCAAGGCAAGCCATCTGTTTACGGCATCGGAGTTGAATCTCTGCTGCCTTAGGAACGAAGATACCGACGTTTCCCAGGAAAAGATTTCACCCCCACAAAGTTCGACGGGCTGCTGAGAGCAGGCTCGCTGAATAGTCATTCCCAAACCGACGTAGCGGAGAAGCTCACGTCGCACATTCTCATCTTTTTGCATGACTGGTGCATCCAGTTTCGGTTTCGGTCCAAAGTACACTCCGGTAGTACCTGGTTGTAATGTCGGGTCACTGGAAAAATAAACCGGAACTCCCATCAATTTAAATGCCGCTGTCAAAATTTCATAACTAATGTCTGATCGACTCCAACGGCCCATGTGGGGTGGTACTTTTGGCAAACCGACCAGATCATCGCCACGGCTTACAATCGATACCCCCTCAACTGGCACGGATGGTTGCATTCTGAATACAGCGTCAGAATCGATTTCCCAGCCAGCTTCGCTTAACAATCGCAAAAAATTACCAGCAGCCACGCACGATGATTCACTCCACTCAACACAACCGATGCGCAGCTTGTCCCGCTGACCGAACTGTCCTGTTCGAAATAATTCGAGGTATCTGTCGCGATTGGAACTATTAACGGCATATGCATCAATCACAGTAGGCGGTACAGGTTTACTTGCAGATTCAGGATTTTGTTGAAGCAAATCTGGGCTTATGAAAAACACTATAGCGAAGATCGCCACTGCGCCAGATGCTCTTAACCACCCATTAAATTTTACTTCAAGGAAACCAGGCAGAACTGCACCAATACATCCGGCAGCCAGAGCCAGAACTATTCGGTAAACTATATATTGATAAGGTGTGGGATTGGGGGTTGTGATAGTAGTAATGAGTATGGCAACTATCGCCACAACCGCAAAACCATACCTAATGAACTTGTCTGTCCTTACACTGCTCATTTTAATTTTGACACCTGAATCAAGTCCATAAGTCGAAAATCCCGCATTAAACTGTTCCCCAATGATTAATACAGCTTTATACGCGTAATGAGGCTATTGGCGTTGGTGATGAGTGTAACTGTCCATTCCTCGCTCAGAGCAACCTTCTGCTCCAAGAGTCAGTCTACAGTGTGCAAAAAACAGACGTTGATCACAATATCGAGTTAATCATTCGGCCGTTTATCACTCCCATTGAAAAATTTCTCAGTATCCAATATACCAATGTTGAGGGCTTCCCTCTTACATCTCAAAAGGATAACTATCATGGGTCTTAAACCTGGTCCAAAACCAATTGCTAAATCGACAGGAAAACCAGATCAACGCCGACGAGATAATAAAGATACTCCTGGCAACACTCCGGGACTAAAGCCAAGTAAGTCCACCGGGAAGTAAAAAAATCAGGGTATAAATAAGTTATTTATACCCTGACTACATATCCAGTCTACTGAAGGTGTTTCTGCAGCCAGGTGCACGTTCCTTCTATATCATACGCCTGTGCCCCATACCCTTTAGCAAGCAAAGTCTCTGGTAAATACTCGTCATATTTATCCAGATACTTGTCAGGAACAACTGCAGCAAGCTCAAACTCTGAAGGTAACCCCGACAATAGCATTTTCTTAAGTACACGCTGGACAGAGGCAACGCCTGAGTCCTCTACCTCTATCACACCTGCAAATGAACTGGCTTTAAAGCCACAACGTATAAGCAGGGACGTAATTGTATTGACAATTTTATCCCCCATCCACGGGATCACGTAGCAGTTCTGACCACTGGCAATAAAACAGTCATTGTGTAGATTGTAGCGTTGGAAGTTGTCACTTCCTTCCGCAAAGAGGCTTCTGGCTGCGGCATCAGCATAATCGACTCTCTTGTTGCCTACCGCGATACGGTAATCATTTTCCCTGTAGATAGCGAGCATCTCCTGGCGAACAACATCATGAACAGACATCCCGCTACCACTGAATAGTGGTGGCTGACCGCCTTTAGTCGCCTCAACATAGATAACCTTTTTTTCAACCTCGATCTCTGTCACTTTCCAGCGCCGTCCGCCGAAGATGATGTGCTGCTCCGGCAAAAGTGGGGAGTCTACAGGCACTGTGCCAAGAGTTCGGTTTCCCGTTACAATGCGAAACTCCTCAGGTGTATTGAATACGGCATAAAACGTGTAGTGATTAGTCAGCTTCTCCCCCTCAGCCCCGACAACTATTTCACCGCTGGCTAGTTGACTGAGCAGGCCACATGTCCCCATATGTTTAAGCAGACTTTTAAAGTCATTTATATCCACATTCCGGAACGGACCTGTCTGGCAAAGTTGTGACCAGAGTTGATCGGCACGAACACCTCCCCATTGCGCAGTAATAGCCAGGATCTGGTGTAGTAGTGTGGAGTAATGTTTCTGCCGGATATCTGCAGGCTCGAACCAGCGCTTAGAGATCATCAACCTGATCATTGCCATCGCCTGAACCAACTGCAGCCGTAAATGATCCACAATGCTGCTGGTTGCGGTAAGTTCAGGTTCAGTAATTAACATTCTCAGCACCGATGGGGAATCGCGCCGCCCTGAACGTCCCATGCGTTGACGCAGACTGGAAACAGAATGCGGAGGTGTCACTTGTATGACAGACTGCACCTTACCAATATCAATACCCAGCTCCAGCGTCATTGTACAAACAGCGGTTGTGGGCAAATTCCCTTTCTGCAGTCGGGCTTCAAGCGCCTCACGTAACTCCCTGGCAAGGGAGCCATGATGAGGAAAGAATTCATTAGGAACGACATTTGCTTCACACATGTCGCTCAGTATTGCCGCTATGCTTTCAGTACGCTTTCGACTGTTAGCAAAGACCAGGTGGGAATCGCCACGACAGAGCCTGAAAATATCCGCGCAGACGAGCTGTTCAGCAGAGCTCTGGAGCTCTTCCCCTTTTTCGGGCACCCGCTCAAGATAACCTTTAACCTGAACTTGTAGTGTAGCGGTGCTATTACTGTCTGTTACCGTTTCACAAGGTAATCTCTTATCCGGACGCAATAATTCTGGCACTTTTTCCAGCTCTCCCAGAGTGGCACTCAACGCGACACGGGGAACTGGATTTAACTGGCGTCCCAGCACATGGTCAATTCTATTAAGCAGCGAAAGCAGTTGTATACCACGCTCTGAGCCAATAAAAGCGTGGAACTCATCAATAACAATGTATGCCACTGAAGAAAACGCCTGTTTGAGCCAACCCAATGAGTTTATGAGCAAAGACTCAAGTGATTCAGGTGTGATAAGTAAGATACCTGACGGGCTTGTCCGTGCTTTCTTCTTTTTGCTTTGTGGTACATCCCCGTGCCAGGGCGTCACTTGCATTTCCAGGGCTTCCCCCAGGCTCTCAAGACGACGGTGCTGATCGTTAATCAATGCCTTCAACGGACTGATATAGATAATGCCAAATCCACCAGTGAGATCTGCAATCGCTGAACAGGCAGGAAGAAAGAAAGCCTCTGTTTTACCCGCAGCTGTACCTGCACTAATTAGTACATCACGATCACGGGCTAAAATTGCCGGAATAGAGCTCTCCTGCAAGGGCCTTAATGATGACCAGCCCTGCTTATAAATCCACTTACGGACACGGGGATCGAGACTATTGTAGGCACTGCTCATAGTCTGAAATTCGCCAGGCCATCATCGTCATCACTTTCCTCCACAATGGCATCCCCCATATCGCTGGGCTTGTCTTCTTCAATCGCCACCCCCTCAATGAGAGCTTGCCAGTTCATCGTACTGTTTTGTTCCAGCACAGCCAGCATATCCAGAAAACCTTTTATGGTATTGCGGGGAGTTCGAAAGTAAGCATCTCCGATGGTTTTGCTGCAGTGATGCAGAAACCCGGTCAGAGCCTCATCTGGCACCAGATAATTTGCGGGATCTCCACCAGCATAAACATGACGAAGATTTTTCAGTAAAATATACAGTTCCTCAGGAGTGAGGCTGGCAAGATGTAGCGTGGGAGACGAGTAGTCAATCACGCCAGCTTTCTGTGCGAATCGATTTTCTGCCAGACGCGACTGGAGCGCTTCATAGCTGTAGAGCCCCTTACGTGGATCGAAAAGAAACTCTGGCGTCCCCCCGAGGATAAAACCAATATTTTCGGCGGAGCCTTGCAGGCAGTCATTCAGGATCCGCAAAATTTGTTCGTAGTTGGCCGTTCTCGCTTGCGTATTATTCAACTTGAAGAGGTTCACCATCTCGTCGAGGCTAACTAAAAGTCCGGCATAGCCTGCCTGACGGACAAAAAGGCTCATCAACTTCAAAGAGTCATAGAACGAGGCGTCTGAGATAATCGTTCGGACGTCAAGATCATTACGGGCATCAGTTTTTGTGGTGTACTCGCCCCGCAACCAGCGAATAGCATTGGATTTTAAGGTTTCGTTATCCTGCTCATGCCCGCGCCAGAATGCGTCAATGACCTTCGCAAAGTCATATCCACCCACCATATCTGACAAAGCAGCAAGGCGTTTATGAATAACGGATGAGACCTGGGAGCCGTTCGCATCAGCTTCCTTCCTTGCCTCAGTAACAAACCTTTCCACAACGCTAAGTAATGCATTGCCATCTGGTTTGTTTCTGGTGGACATATTTTTCATAAGCTCTGAGTAGAGATTACGAGCCTGACCTCCCGATGAGTGAATACGTCTGTCGGGAGAAAGGTCTGCACTGACCGTGACCAGCTTTTTCTCTAACGCAATAGACCGTACAACACTTAAAAAGAACGTTTTGCCGGAACCATACTCACCAATGATAAGTCTGAAGCTTGCCCCGCCATCAGCAATCCGTTCAATATCCTGATGGAGGGCGGTTATCTCATTCACGCGGCCAACCTGGATATGCTGAATACCTATCCTTGGCGTTACTCCCGACTTAAGTGACTGAATAATAGCGTCGCGCTCTTTCACTCTTATACGTGTTACAGACATTCACTAACCCTCTAATTCTTTGGCTATTTCCAGGTCAACCCAAATGTGATCATCAGCATCTTCCAGCACTGGTGCATCAACCACCGCATAGGACCAATCGTTAATCACCTCAAGCGCACCGCCGAGCATCAGGTTCCAGTTACTACACAACTCTGTCGCCTCTTTTCTGGACCATTGTTCTTTCTCCAGCAACCTGCGATAAAGTTGGCTATGAGCGGAGTCAAGCCCCCCTTCCCCGGTTAATGAGGCTGGAGCGCTTTCTGGTTGTTCTGGTTCTTCTTCAGTGAAAATCGAGTTCAGTAATTTACGAACATCATCAGTGGCAGATTCGTGGCGGGCAAGTACATTGGCATCCAGCGTAAACCCTGCCGTCGACTGATTAGCTGGTACAGATGAAACGAGAGCAGTTTCAGTTACGGAATGCTGATGGATATTGCTTGATACGGATGAGGGATCCAACCCCAGGCTTGTATAAATCTTCTCAAGCTGTTTGATTTCGGCAGGCGTAATTCTGCCGTCAGAGCAAGCGACACTAACGATAACCTTACCCACAGCTGATTTTTCCGCTGCACCGAGTAATTCAATCCGGCTTTTCATTCCCGTCATATTCGCCGGGGTATGAAGCTGCCACGTTAAATATGCGTGCAGAGAGCGCTTTTCATCATCGCTGAAGCTGACATTGTTGTTGATGGCATTCTCAAGCACTTTCTGTTCGGCTTGATCGAAAGAATTGTCAATCAAGGCGACTACCGAACCTAATCGGAGCGTCAATACAGCTGTGATAAATTCAGGAGAAGGAGAGAAGCGGCCACTTTCACCAGCAGGGAATAAAACAAGAACACCATCGACATCTGCTTTTACGTGGTGGTAATAGGGGTCAGGAGCCAGGCAGTACCCCATTTTCTGTGCAAAGGCCTGCATCAAGTCGGCCTCTTTTTTGTTGATCTTTGCCGGACAGGTAGCATTCATGTGTGACCAGAAGTCAGCAACTGAAACTACTCCCCCCTTACTGAGGATCGCGTCATCAGCCCAGCGTTTGAATGCACTTAATATTTTATCTGCGCTTTCGTTAACGATTTCTGAAGGCAGCAACAAAATTGCAACGGTATCATTTGCTGAAGTGCCTTTTCTACCAAGGTAACGACTGTAAGCATCCAGTTCATCTGTGCATATATCAGCAAGAGTCATAAGCTTCTGAACAGGGCCTTTCAATGCACTTGGATCAGGCAAGTCAGGAACAGGAAGCCGAATACCTCTCAAACTGGGACTTGCAGGCGTGTAATCTAAACGCAGACGCGCTTTATTCGGCTTCACTACCATCCCTTCACCGTATTTAAGGGTGTAACGCCGTTTAAATAGTGCAGCAAATTCTTTCGCACAGCGGCGGGCGGGGGTTCGTAATGAGTATTCAGTATGGTTTGTCACCCACGTCAGAGCCAGATCCGCTGGAACCGGGGCTCCTGCATCAACAGTCTTTGCCAGGATTAACCTGAACTGCATGCTATTGCTGAACTCTGAATCATCGCTGAGAGCTGCTGCAAGATTTTCGTTCGGACGAAGAATGGACATCGCTTCAAGTAACTGGGACGAGTAGTTCCGGAATGATCTGTTTTCATTGAAAACAGATCTGAGACGGCAGATCTCTTTGAAAAGAGAATAGAACTCATCGTCAGATATATTGCTGTCCCTGCTGTCAACAAGCGCCCGTCTTTCCAGACCATACAGATAAATAAAAACGTAACCAATTGGGCAAGAAGTGTCACATCTGTCGCTGGTAAGCCAACTCAGGTACGCGCCACGTGCTTCAGGTGAAAGTGAGGAATAACTGGGCCAATACCCTAATGAACTATCTTCGTAGATGTAAGATGTGGGGTATATCTTGAGCGTGTCGTCAATTAGCGATGCCTCGCTACTATCATCATAATAACCGCCTGAGTTATGCCCGACAGGGTTCATTCGCTGTCCAAGATAGAAGTAGCCGCCGGTAATCTCTACCCCACCGACTGTGATCACCTCCCCCGGTAAAATCCAGCGAGCCAAAGCACCGGTAGTTTTTGAGAAATTCTGGCGTTGAGTGGCTGTTATACTGTATTCGGCATTCCGCCCGCCACTTAGTGTAAACGTAGCCAGATTGTCATCTTCGCTGTCCTCGTTGTGCATTACAGACTGATTTTTTTTGTTATTAGCAAGCCATTCTTTAGGTGGTGCTTTCACAGGAGCGGAAGTATAAGAGCCCGCGGACTTAGTTTTCTTCTTTTTGAAAAAAAGAATATAAATCAAATAAATCGCTACTATAAATATCCATAACTCCATGAGGCAATAACCTTAAAAATAGCTTTTCACGAACACCGAAAGGATGACGATGGGAAGTGGATTAATCTTAAAATAATACTTCTAAATTACAAAGGTTAAAAGCAAATCACAACCTTCCCGAACCTCCGCTTTTCGCTTGCTACGGTCCCTGCCGAGCATGAATCTCGTCTATGCCCAAAAGCGGACATTGATAATTCAGAAACCATGGCAGAAGTGTGGTATCAGCCCCTCACCTGATGCCTGCCAGCATCGCACCTCGCTTCATGTCTAACCTCTCTGTTAGCCCGGCAGGGTCAATGGCTCTGTTGACAATGGTGCTACTTTCCAATACGTTAAGCACAAGGTTAGCGCGACCCGGCAGCTCACGGCCAAAGCGGAATGCAGCGCAGACTTATCAAATCTTTTTTGGTTAAGTGTCTTTGATTCTTATGATTCGTGAGCACATAGGACAGATAAGAGACTTAAACCATGAAACAAATCCCCACATGCGCTGAAGCAAAAGCCCACGCCAAATACCTTTCACGGTCGCTCAATATCAATCTAAGCTACGCCCGGGATGCAGTGGCATTACGTTATAACTACCATAACTGGTCGGAACTCAGCACAGTATTTGGTCAGCTTAGCTGATAAGTACATGTCGTGCTATGGCCTTGCCAGTCATGAAGAGAAGCGTGTTTTTAGCCAGCTTCTGGCACCATATATCGCAGAATTGCAAAATGTCATTCATCCTGACCGCCATGTACGGAAAGCTTGATACGTAAGATTGCTGAAGGCCATATTTCCCGGGTATCTGGTAAAGTCATGTCGGCTGTAATACGTGAATGCGAGGATTTTCCTCCCACGACAGTTAAAGACATCATTGAACTGCTTGAATTTTATGATGAAACGGCCAGCCGGGTATTAGCAGGACACCACCGGCAGATCCCGACCAATAATCCCTTGCTGAAACCCTGGGTATTTGGTGTGCGCTTTTATGCCTATAACCACTTTAATGCCAAGCTGGTCACCATCTGTGATCTTCCGCCAACATGCCTCTTCTGAACTCTCCCGACGTCAACAAAACCCCCTCTAATCCCTTATATATCAGGATTTCTTTGTATCCAGAGGCCAACCGCCTTCACCCCGTATCAAGTTACTTTTGGGGGTATAATTTACTCTTGAAATATCAGCACCCCATAATGAAAAAAATGTGATACATAACAACGGATTTTAAGTAAGCGCTTCAGCGTGGAGTAATGGCCCCCCGCCTGCTCATCATTGATGAAATAGGCTATCTGCCGTTCAGTCAGGAAGAAGCAAAGCTGTTCTTCCAGGTCATCGCTAAACGTTACGAAAAAAGCGCAATAATCCTAACATCCAATCTGCCGTTCGGGCAGTGGGATCAAACGTTCGCCGGTGATGCAGCCCTGACCTCAGCGATGCTGGACCGTATCTTACACCACTCACATGTCGTTCAGATAAAAGGAGAAAGCTATCGACTCAGACAGAAACGAAAGGCCGGGGTTATAGCAGAAGCTAATCCTGAGTAACACGGTGGATCAATATTGGGCCGTTGGTGGAGATATAAGTGGATCACTTTTCATCCGTCGTTGACACATGCATCACAACAGCTCCTCATAGGCACTCAGTGGTCGATGTTCCACCTGACTGATCTGCTGCCAGAGCGGGGCGTGAGGTTCCGGTACTATCTGCTAGCCAGACGACACTGAGCAGAGGCGATGTGAGGCCACCAGTTTCTCATTACTGTAGATCCGCAACTCATCGTTCAGCGATATTCGTATCGAGACTGGCTGACCACACAGCATTTCGGGAACGCTGTACTGATTACCTCCAACTTCGTTATAGCGGGTCCCAGGACACATGGCGGATGTCGAAGTAACTGGTATCGAAGTCTGTATCCGGTAACGGCTGCAGATGTTCCTGCTCCAGCGCGAAGCGCTGTTCCGGCGTTTCTTTGAACTGACGAAGCTCCCATTTGTCAGCCACATCGGCTAGCGCCAGCTAACCTATGCGGTACTGGCCTTGGTGCTAACCCGCGTTAAAGCTACCACGTTGATCAGAGCCTCTCTCCCGGAAAGTCATACTGTCTTACATATTAATCACTCAAAATAGAGTAAATAAAATCATACAACTAGAGAGTGATTATAATTGTTATTGAACACTGGTTATCCCATTTTTGTTATATTGATCACAAAACCCTTCTTTTTATGATGATCTAAAAATAAATATTAAATATTGTGGTCAGGCCGCTAGACCACAATAAGAGGAAATATCATGAAAAGAAAAACCATGGGGTGGATTATCGTTTTTCTTCTGTTTATAGTTTACATGCTGAACTATATGGATCGTTCTGCATTATCGATTACGGCCCCACTTATCGAAAAAGAGTTAGGCTTTAATGCTGCTGAAATGGGGATGATTTTCAGCGCATTTTTCGTTGGTTATGCTTTATTTAACTTCATTGGCGGTTGGGCCAGTGACAAAGTTGGACCCAAAACAGTATTTTTGGTTGCTGCACTGTTGTGGTCTGTTTTTTGTGGTATGACCGGTCTGGTCACCGGATTATGGACAATGCTTGCCGTACGTGTTTTATTTGGTATGGCAGAGGGCCCGGTTAGTGCAGCAGGAAATAAAATTATTAATAACTGGATCTCGCGTAAAGAGTCGGCAACAGCTATCGGTATTTTTAGTGCTGGTTCACCACTTGGTGGCGCTATTTCTGGTCCGGTCGTTGGCTTGCTGGCAATATCACTTGGCTGGCGTCCGGCGTTTGGGATCATATTTATATTTGGCCTAGTTTGGGTATTACTGTGGTACTTCTTTGTCAGTGATAAACCGTCAAAAAGTAAACGTCTGGCAGCGGAAGAACGTGTCGATTTCGAAAACCATGACGATATTATTCTAGCCGAAGATGGTAAAGGTACACCTTCGCTTGGTTATTACATGAAGCAGCCGATGGTATGGGCGACCACGCTGGCATTTTTTAGCTATAACTATATTCTATTTTTCTTTCTTACTTGGTTTCCAAGCTATTTGAATCATTCATTACACATTGATATTAAAGAAATTAGTATTGCAACTGTTATCCCGTGGTTTATTGGGGCAATTGGCATGGTGTTAGGTGGCGTCTGCTCTGACTTTATTTATCGTATTACGGGAAATGCCTTACTTTCTCGCCGTTTAATTCTCGGCAGTTGCCTTGCGGGGGCCGCGGTTTGTGTCGCTGTTTCCGGAACTGTTACCTCTATTGGTAGTGCGATTACGCTGATGTCTGTTTCCTTATTCCTGCTTTATCTAACTGGACCTATTTATTGGGCTGTTATTCAGGATGTAGTGCATAAAGATAAAGTAGGTAGCGTAGGCGGTGCGATGCACGGTCTGGCAAATATTTCCGGCATTATTGGTCCATTGGTAACCGGTTTTATTGTCCAGTTCAGTGGTAAATATGATTACGCATTCTATCTTGCAGGTGCCATAGCAATCATTTCAAGTCTGCTGGTATTCATTTTTGTTAAAAATAAAGGATTGAAAGTCAATGAAAGTCAAAGCTGTGTACATCAATAAACCTGGTGAAATTGCTACCCGTCTGGTCGATTATCCAGTAAGAAAAGATAATGAAGTTTTAATTAAAGTGGATGCAGCGGGAATTTGTGGTTCTGACATCGGTGCATTTCGTGGTACTAACCCACTGGTAACTTATCCGAGAATTATTGGACATGAAGTCACCGGGATTGTTCTGGAAACCGGTGAGGGGGTACCACAAAATATCAAACAGGGCGACCGGGTTATTGTAGATCCCTATGTTTATTGCGGTCACTGTTATCCATGTTCTGTAGGTAGAACTAATTGCTGCGAGAACTTAAAAGTCATCGGCGTACATATTGATGGCGCTATGCAAGAAGTGGTTTCGCATCCGGCTCACTTAATTCACAAAATTCCTGACAATGTACCGTCAGAGATGGCGCCACTGGCTGAACCCTTAACTATTGCCCTACACGCATTACATCGAGCGCAATTGAAAGCAGGTGAACATGTCGTCATTATTGGTGCAGGCGCTATTGGACTTATGGCGGCCCTGAGTTCGTTGAACTATAAAGCAACTCCCATTCTGGTTGATATTGTCGATGAACGGTTGCAATACGCGAAATCGCTCGGCGTACCTTATGTAGTAAACTCCGCAAAAGCTAATGTTATTGAGGCAGTGAAAGATATTACACAAGGGACGATGGCTCAGGTTGTGGTGGAAGCCTCTGGTGCAAATAGCGCAATCAGAAGTACCCTGGATCTGGCCTCATTTGCAGGGCGTATAGCCTATACTGGTTGGCCAAAGCAGGAAACATCGTTACCAACTAATCTAATTACCTTTAAAGAACTAGATTTACGTGGTTCCCGTACCAGTGCCGGTGAATTTGAAGAAGCCCTGCAAATGTTATCAACGCTGAATATTAATCCGGCTGATATCGTGAGCAAAGTCGTGACAATAGATGAAGTTCCTGAGGCTGTAAAAGAGTTAGATCAATTTCCGGAACGCTATCTGAAAATTAACGTGAAATTCATTTAATTATAATTAACAAAAATAAAAAGTCTGACGCGTAGTGTATTCACTACGCGTTTTTTGTGTGCGCCGTGACTGGCGCTGTTCTTCAACTGTGGTGGCTGAAGAACGACTAAGAGGTGAAAGTTCTCCAAACACCCGGTGAGGGGAAATGTTAGCGGAAGGCAAGGATGTTCATCGCGAGGTGAAATCTGAAGGAAGCCGGATGCAAAATGCTGGCCTGACGAACAGGAAGCGGCTAAGGCGGCACAAATCACCAAAGCCCAATACTCACACGGAACGCGGTGACGTACAGCCGACAGGCATAAGCAGGAAAGTCGTGCGAATTACCCCGGGAGATCTGCCGCTCTGCCAGTGTGCTACCGACGCCGTAGTAGCGCTGCAAAACCGGCAGCATGAAGGGCCGAACATAATTAACCGTGATTAGGACATCCGAACCCGATGATGATTAATGAAGCATAAACGCAGGCAACTGCGGCCAGCGGCAGAAGAGACGGACGGCATCCTGAGGTGTACTGGCAATAGCGGACACTACCATTTGTTCTTTTTTTAAGCAGCCATCTGATGATATTTTTCCCTGAAGGCTGCCGGGGAGATATTCCCCAGACGAGAGTGACGACGCTGACGATTGTAGAAAATCTCAATGTATTCCCGTATTACTGAGATGGCCTCATCCCGGCTATTAAAACGATAGTGGCTCAGGCTCTCATTTTTCAGCGTTCCCCAGAAGCTTTCCATCGGAGCGTTGTCGTAACAGTTACCTTTACGCGACATTGATGTTTTCAGACCAAACTGCTCCTGGATGACCCGGTAATCGTATGCGCAGTACTGTGAACCTCGATCGGAGTGGTGGATTAGCCCGGCAGGTGGGCGCTGGCTCCTGAGCGCCATAAACATGGCTTTACCTGTCAGCTCTTTTGTCATGCGCTCTCCCATGGCGTAGCCGACAATTTCGCACGTATAAACATCTTTGATGCCAGCGAGGTACAACCATCCCTCCTGTGTGGCAACATACGTCAGGTCCGCCACCCAGACCTGATTTGGTACTGTAGGAGCGAACGTCTGGTTCAGCAGATTTGGCGCAACTGGCAGATTGTGGCTCGAGTTCGTAGTCGCTCTGAACTTGCGTTTCTGCTTACAGCGTAGCCTTAGCTCCTTACGAAGACGTGCCAGTCGGTCACGACCAACGATGATGCCATTCTCTGCCAGCTCCGTCTGGAGCCGCCGGGTTCCATATGTTTCGCGAGTGCTGATATGTGCCACCTTAATCTCCAGTTTTAGCCGCTCATCACTTTGTTTTCTGTCTGAGGGGTCATGCTGTACCCAGTTGTAATAACCGCTCCTGGATACACCAAATACCTGACACATCGCTTCAATGGGAAATTGTTGTCGCCATTGTTCGATTAACGCGTATTTTTCAGCGACTCCTGTGCAAAATACGCTGTTGCTTTTTTTAATATATCTCGCTCAAGGCGAGCTTCATTTAACGCCTTACGCAGTTGCAGAATTTCAGATTCCAGTTCAGCCACCGTGCGGGAACCAAGAGTACCGAGCCCTTTTCTGGCGGCGGTAACCCATTGTCCTAAAGTGCCTTCAGGAAGAGATAATCGGGAAGCGCCTTCACTGATCGAAAGTTGATTTTCAAGAACCGTTCTGACAGCTTCCGCTTTGAACTCTTTAGAGTAACGTTGGGTTTTTCTGCTCATTATTAGCTCCTTCTGATGCCATTCTATTTCAGGAAGGAGTGTCCGTTAAACTCAGGCTACCTCATCCGTCAGAGCTGCATGATGGCGGCGTGAGAACCTTAGGCATCCCGACAGTGGTGGATAGGCCTATCCAGCAGGCTATAGCTATAGCGCAACATTTAAGCGCCATCGTGGACAAAAGCTTCTCAGACTCTAGGCACGGTTTCCGGCTGGGACGCAACGTATGGCAGGCAGTGCAATAGGCACAGCATTATATACGGGGCAGCAAACGGTGGGTGGTGGATATAAATCTGGAGAAGTTCTTCGACCGTGTGGATCACAGACTCCTGATGACGCGTCTGGCCAGTACGATAAAGGACAGGCGGGTGCTGAGGCTGATACGCCGCTACTTGAAAGAGGAAATAGTCCGGGACGGGCAAAGAGAGAAATGGCAGGAAGGCATGCCGCAGGGCGGCCATTGCTGCATGGTATCAGGACGTCGTAGAGAACAAACTGAAGCAGAAAGTGAATGAGAAGAAGAGCGCGGTGGCGCGCCCGTGGGAGCAGAAGTTCCTCGGGTACAGTATGACATGGCACAAACAGTTGAAGCTGAAAATAGCCCTGACGAGTGTGAACAGGCTGAAGGAGAAAGTGCGCAGTCTGACCACGGGAAACCGGAGCAAATCAGTGAAAGCGACAATCAATGCCCTGACGCCAGTGCTGCGTGAACCTGTTTAAGATTCTGTGTAAATGCCTTTTCTCAGAAGTGACCGTCCTGGCGGTCACCGAACTCGATAATAAAGCGGCTGAACCTGTACATAGATTTGTGTAATCGCCTGATTTTGATATGTTCAATCCAGCATCATATGAAGGTTAATTTATGGATGAAAAACAGTTACAGGCTCTGGCTAACGAACTGGCCAAAAACCTCAAAACCTCTGAAGACCTCAGTCAGTTTGATCGGCTGCTGAAAAAGCTCAGCGTTGAAGCCGCTCTCAATGCTGAGATGACACACCATCTTGGGTATGAGAAAAATCAGCCCAGACTAGGAGCTAACTCCCGCAACGGTTATTCCACAAAGACCGTTATCACAGGCGACGGTCCACTGGAACTGCGTACTCCGCGCGATCGTGACGGTACCTTCGAACCACAACTGGTAAAGAAAAATCAGACCCGTATTACCGGGATGGATAACCAGATCCTCTCGTTGTATGCCAAAGGGATGACCACTCGTGAGATAGCTGCTGCGTTCAAAGAACTGTATGACGCAGATGTTTCACCGGCGCTGACAGCCGAAGCTGGCAGGCTAACTGGCCGAATCTTGCCACGTTCTTCGCTTATCCAACGGACATCCGCAAAGTGATCTATACGACGAATGCCATCGAGTCGCTAAACAGCGTGATCCGCCATGCGATCAAAAAGCGTAAAGTGTTCCCGACAGACGACTCGGTGAAAAAAGTGGTGTGGCTGGCAATCCAGTCTGCGTCCCAGAAATGGACGATTCCGTTGAAGGACTGGCGAATGGCAACGAGCCGCTTGGAACTGTAAATATCACATAGTTTTTGCGCCAAAATACCGAAGACAGGTGTTCTACAGAGAGAAGCGTAGAGCAATAGGCTGTATTTTGAGGAAGCTGTGTGAGTGGAAAAGTGTACAGATTCTGGAAGCTGAATACTGTGCAAATCCCGCCCCAAATGAGCGCATACGGAAGTGTTCTGCGCTGGTTTTGCCGTACTCCTTCATGGGCCGGTTATTCATATCCGTCAGTAAATCCCAAAAACGTACATTCAACGTAAGCATCCGGTGAACTCGCATGGCGCGATCACCGGCGTTATGGCAGGGCGTATTCAGTCCGCCGGATGGCGGTAAGGCAGCAGTTCATCCAGCCGGGACGCCGGCCATGACGGCAGCTTCTCCAGCACATCACGCAGCCAGACTACTGGCTCCAGACCGTTCAGCCTCGCCGTGTGCAGCAGCGTCAGCAGCTCCGCCAGCCGCTCTCCTCCCGCAGCGAACCCGCGAACAGCCATGACTTCCGCCCCTGCGCCACCGGACGCATCATCTACTCACTCCGGTTGTTGTCCAGCGGTACCCGTCCGTCATTCAGGTATGTTTCCAGCGCCGGCCAACGCTTCAGGGCATACGTCACCGCACCGTGCAGCCTGCCACCCGGCGCGCTCGTCTTTTCCGTCGCCCTCAGCCAGCTGTGGAACGCCTCCATCTGCGGCTTCGCGTACCGCCGTCGCCATCGCCATTTCTGCTCTGCCGGACGCTGCCGGATGGTCTGCTCCAGGATATACAGCGCCCGTATCTGTTTCAGCGCCTCCTTCGCCCCCGGACTGCCGTTCATTCTGTACAGCTCCATGAACTTTCTGCGCACGTGCGCCATGCACCCCGCCTCACAGATACCCGGTGCCGCCGGAGGGGCCCCTTCCTGCCCGTCACGGAACAGCGCCCGGTAACCGGCATAACCGTCAGCCACCAGAGTCCCCGACCACCCGCTCAGCATCTCACACGCATACTGCCCCGCACGCCCCGGACGGCAGTCGTACACCACGATGTCCCGGGCACTGCCCGCCGCACTCACGTATGCTCACAGGTACCCTTTCCGGACTTTCCCTTTCCGCGTATCCAGTATCTGCAGCGGCGTCTCGTCCGCCTGCAGCACCGGTTGCCTGAGCAGGTCACGTTTCAGGGCTGCCGCCAGCGGCGACAGCACCGCCGCCGTCGGCCCGAACCAGTCCGTCAGCGTGCTTTCCGGCAACTGTACCCCTTCACGGGCGTATATCTTCTGCTGCCGCTGCAGTGACAGGTGATCCAGCACCTTCGCGGTCACCACCTGCGCCAGCAGACCCGGACCCGGCTGCCCTTTGTCGATGACTGCCGGCGGCAGCACGGCACTGTGCACCGTGTCGCAGCACGGGCAACTGTACTGCGGTCTCACGGTCCGTTTCACCACGAAGTGTGCCGGTACATACTCCAGCACCTCATTCACCTCGTCGCGGATATGTCGCATTTCACTTCCGCAGTCCGGACAGGTGCTACCGGTCTCAGGCATGAGTACGGTTTCCTGTCGCGGCAGGTGTGCCGGCAGGGGGTGACGGGCCGGCTTCTTCCCGGTTTTCTCCTTCACCGGCAGCAGGTCGCTCAGTTGCCGGGTGATATCAGCCTCATCGCTGGCCGCGTCCTCATCTGCCAGTGGTTTCTGGCTGGCCGGGAGGCGCTCGCTTTTACGCCCGAAGCGCCACTGGTGGGCCAGCTTCAGGGCCTCCTCCAGCTCCCGGATACGCTGTTCATATGCGGTTTTTTCTGCCTGCATGGCGGCATTAAGGTCATGGATACGCTGTTCCAGCGTGGTGGTGACGGTATTCAGGTTATGGAGGCGCTGTTCCAGCGTGGTGTTGACGGTATTCAGGTTATGAAGGCGCTGCTCATATTCGCATGCCTGTGCCGTCAGCAGCGCTGTTGCCAGACGGCGCAGTTCATCGGGGTTTTGTGTGGTGTTCAGGATGTCATCTGTCATGCAGCCATGATGACAGAGGCGGGCGGGAACATCCTGATAAGAAGCTGCCCGTATTATGATTCTGGCACAGGAGGTTATTCAGTCCACCTCTGCAGGGGGCTGGCAGAGAGACGCAGCCAGTCAACGCCGGCGGTAAGCCAGGCGAACTGTTCCGCCGTGAGCGACCAGGTGGTGTCGCCGTCGCGGGGCCAGCGGAAGGCGCCCTGGTGCAGGCGGCGGGTGCAGAGCCAGACGCCGTGGCGGTCCCACATCAGGAGTTTCATGCGGGTGCGTTTTTTCCCGGTGAAGAGGAAGGCTTCGCCTTCCCGGGGCGGATGCCCGGCGGCCTGAGTGGCG
>ULXB01019745.1_pt1 | contig 48261 bp, 31 predicted proteins | sample 1960901 | NCBI WGS metagenome assembly ULXB01 (sample SAMEA4835828, study PRJEB28245) | human gut metagenome | biome: gut microbiome; material: fecal sample | place: Denmark | collected 2008
TTTCCGCCCACTGGCGGGCGGCGCCCCCTCAATATCCGGTTTTCCCGGCGTCGATTTCGGCATACAGGTAGCGCAGCGCATCGCCCAGGTTGCCGATGGCGTCGATCAGCCCCTCTTTCACAGCCTGTTCCCCGCCCAGCACGGTACCCATATCCATCACCAGCTCCCCGGTATTGTGCATCAGCTGGGTAAAGCGCTTGGCGCTGATGCCGGAATGCCCCGCCACAAAGCTGACGATGCGCTCCTGCATCTGCTCAAAATAGCGCAGGGTCTGGGGCACCCCCAGCACCATGCCGGAGTGGCGCACCGGATGCACCGTCATGGTGGCGGTGGGCACAATAAAGCTTTTGCGGGCCGAAACCGCCAGCGGGATGCCGATGGAATGCCCGCCGCCCAGCACCAGCGTTGCGCTGGGCTTGCTGACGCCGGAGATCAGCTCAGCCAAAGCGAGCCCGGCTTCCACATCGCCGCCCACGGTATTCAGGATGACCAGCAGCCCCTCAATGGCGGGATCCTCCTCAATATCCACCAGCTGGGGGATCACATGCTCATACTTGGTGCTTTTCTGGTTATCGGGGGCCAGGCTGTGGCCCTCAATGGTGCCGATCACCGTCAGGCAATAAATGGCATGGCGGCCCTTGGTGGCGGGCACAATGCCGCTGTCCGTGATCAGGTCATGTTCCAGCCGCATGCGCTCCACATCCTTGGCGTCCTTGGCAGCATGGGGGGCGGGCTGTTGTTTTGGGGTACGGTTTGGCATGGCGGGGGTCCTTTCCTTCCGACAGAATCGGTGCGCCGGGCAGTGCAAAACCCGGCTATACCCTGACAGTATGCCCCGCTGGTACGCTTTTTTATGCACAGAGGGGCGCGACTGGGCAAAAAAAGCGCGGAAAAACTTAGATAAAAAATTGACAATCGGCACAAGATTGATTATACTTTTACTAGAATTTACATCGGAATCACACAAGAGGCAGGGTGTTCCCTTTACCCCTGCCCGGAGAACGGGAGATTAGTCTTTATGTCATCAACAATGCAAAACAAAGCATCGTTGCCCGTGATCAAGCGGCTGCCCAAATATTACCGCTACTTGAGCAACCTGCAGGCAGATGGGCGTGATAAAATTTCTTCCAGCGAGCTGGCCCGCATGATGGGCACCACCGCCAGCCAGGTGCGGCAGGATTTTAACTGTTTTGGCGGTTTTGGCCAGCAGGGCATCGGCTACAAGGTGGATGTGCTGCTTACCGAGATTGGCAAACTGCTGTTTGGCAACGGCGAGCTGCTGCCTACCGTGCTGATCGGTGCTGGTCGCCTGGGCACGGCGGTCTCCAGCTTTATCAGCCGCGATACCAACGGCTACAAGCTGATTGCCGCGTTTGATATCAACCCCGCCCTGGAGGGCAAGGAGATCAGCGGCGTAACCATCCGCCCGCTGTCCGAGCTGGAAAGCTTCTGTGCGGCGCACAAGCCGGTGGTCGCCGTGCTGTGCGTGCCGCGCCAGAGCGCCATGGACCTTTCGGACGAGCTGGTTCGGCTGGGTATTCAGGGCTTCTGGAACTTCAGCCACTATGATCTTTCGGTCGTTTATCCGCAGGTCACAGTGGAAAACGTCCATTTGGGCGACAGCCTGATGAGCCTTGGCTACCGGCTGCGCAGCCATGATGAATAAAAGCCGGGCACACAGCACATGACTGTTTCCGGCGGGGTGTACCCCAGCGCCTGCCCCGGCATGGGTGCAGGATCCTGTGGTACACCCCGATTTTCATGCTGTTTTTTACTTTATTTTAATAAGGAGCCAAACATGGCAAAGCTATATTACCGTTACGGCGCAATGAACAGCGGCAAAACCACGGCGCTTTTGCAGGTTGCTTTCAATTATAACGAACGCGGCATGCGGGTGCTGATTCTGAAAGCCAGCGTGGACACCAAAGGCGGCGATCATATTGTTTCCCGCCTGGGGGTCAGCCACAAGGTGGATGTGCTGGTCAGCCCGGACATGGACATCCTGGATATCGTCCGGGCCGATACCGCCGCCCATGGCAGCGCCCCTGCCTGTGTGCTGTGTGACGAAAGCCAGTTCTTTACCCCGGCGCAGGCCGAGCAGCTGTTTTTGGTCACGGTGGACCTGAACATTCCGGTCATCTGCTATGGGCTGCGGGCGGACTTTATGAACCGCGGTTTTCCCGGTTCCACCCGCCTTTTGGAGCTGGCCCATACCATCGAGGAGATGAAAACCATCTGTGCCTGCGGCCGCAAAGCCACCTGCAACGGCCGCAAGGTAAACGGCGAGTTCGTGTTTGAGGGCGCCCAGGTTGCGATTGATACAGTGGATGCTGTAGAGTATCAGAGCCTTTGCCCCCAGTGCTGGTACCGGGAATACCGCGCTTTCCTGAAACGCCACCCCGCGCACCAGTGATCCATTCTTTTATTTCAATCTGTGTTCCGCCCTTTTATATAAGGCAACACCGCACAATTCCCGCCTTGCGGCTTAAGCACCGCTCCGGCAGCTGCGGCACGGCATCTGCGTTGCCAAAATGCTCGATAATACACAAAGTATTATCTGCGCTTTTGGCTTAGCATCTGCCGTACCTCGCTCGCCGTATCGGCACTTAGAATTATGCGGTATTGCCTTAAGTAAATGACAACATATATGGCACAAAAGCTGCTGCCCAGCCTTGCAGCACCGCTTTTGTGCCATTTTTGTTTCCAACACGTTGCGGCGCAATTTTCAGAGCGCCAAAAGGCCGCCTATACAAGATATGTTTTATGTGCAGCAATTTCCATTCCATTTTTCGCACATATTTTGCTATCGCGAATATTTTTAGCATACTGCATGTCTTCCCATTGCAAATTTTGCACGAATGCGCAAAAGAAGTGCGTTTGCGTACATTTTTTGCGTTACCGAATTTGTGCGTTTGTTTTCTGTGATTCATTCAGCATTTTACACGTTTTCCCCTATAATTTCGTTGTAACCGTTTGCAACATATACAAATATGCACAAGTCACCTCAATTTGTGCAAGATTTTGCCGTAATTTTTGTTAGATGCGGGGTCAAGTTGTTTCAGTATTATGCACAAATTGTTTTGTCTTAGTTCGTATGTTTTGACATGAGTTGATTTTTTGCCCATTCAATTAAAGCAATATTTGTTTGTTTTTATAATTTGCACACCATTTTGGATATTTTTTTGATGTTCACAATTTGTTATTATAATAGCGTTGAATGAAGCGGTCAGTTGTCAGGCCGCTCGTTATATGAACATCGTTATATGAACATTTTTAGGAGGACTAAAACAATGAAAAAGGCAATCGCCCTTGCAATGGCCAGCGTTATGGCTGCTGGCCTGCTGGCAGGCTGCGGCGGCTCCGCTGCCAACAGCACCGCAGCTTCTTCCGAGGCCGCTTCTTCTGAAGCTGCTTCCACCTCTACCGAGGCTGCTACCGAGGCTCACACCGTCAACACCACCGATCCCATCACCCTGACCATCAGCTGGTGGGGCGGCGATGCCCGCCAGGCCGCATACGAGGCTGCCTGCAAGGCATTCACTGAAAAATACCCCAACATCACCGTTGAGTGCACTTACGGCCCGTGGAACGGCTGGGAGGAAGCTCAGTCCACTGCCCTGGCTGCCGGCACCGCTGCCGACGTGATGCAGGTCAACTGGAACTGGCTGTTCCAGTACTCCGGCAAGGGTCAGAGCTTCGTTAACCTGAACGATTACTCCGATGTGCTGGATCTGACCCAGTTCCCCTCTAGCGCTCTGGATGCCTGCACTGTGGCTAATTCCCTGCAGGCTGTTCCCGTCGCTATGGCCGGCCGTATTTACTACTGGAACATGGCAACCTTCAAGAAGGCTGGCCTGGATCACTACCCCACTACTGAGCAGGAGCTGCTGGACACCGCCAAGACCTTCCAGGAAAAGCTGGGCGATGACTACTATCCGCTGGCTGCCGGCCCGCTGGACCGCATGATCATGATGACCTTCTACCTGGAAAGCAAGTACGGCGAGCCCTGGGTTACCGACAGCACCCTGAACTACACCGTTGAGCAGCTGCAGGAAGGTCTGGAATGGATCCAGAGCCTGGAAGATAACCACGTGATGCCCGACCTGAAGACCATGAACGCCGCCGGCGATAAGACCATCACCGATGGTCAGGCCTGGATCACCGGCAAGTACGCCGGCATCTTCACCTGGGACTCCAGCGCACTGAGCGCAAGCCAGAACCTGCCCGACGACGCTGAGTACGTTGTTGGCGACGAAATCAAATGGGGCGAGGCTGCCAACGGCGGTTTTTCCAAGGTTTCCATGGGTATGGCTGTTACCCAGAGCTGCGAGCATCCTGTTGAGGCTGCTGCCCTGATCAACTTCATCCTGAACGAAAAAGAGGGCGCTTCCATCATGGGCACCCAGTGCGGCATGGTTTGCTCCAAGGCCGGCCAGGAATACGCCAAGGAAGCCGGTGCTGTCAACGAGCTGATTCTGGAAGCCAACACCAAGGTTATGGCTTTTGTTGACCAGCCGTTCGACCCCTGCTACGAGAGCACTTCCCTGAAGGACGAGACCAATGGCGTGTACGGCGATGTGTTTGAAGGCTTCAGCTACGATCAGTATGATTCCGCCGAGGCTGCCCAGATCCTGTACGATGGCATCTGCGAAGCACTTGCCTAATCCCCGTTTTCACAATTAACCTTACACATCAGCAAGGCTGGCCCCGGCCCCATGGCGGTGGGGCCAGCCCTTTATTATGTAACAAGGAGGTTTCCTTTATGAGCGCACCTGCTGCCAAGACAGTGACCCGCACTCCTTTCAAAAAATGGTGTGATGAAAACGTTGGCCTTTTGTTCCTGATTCCCTGGATCATTGGTTTTGTGGTGTTCAAGCTGTATCCGTTTGCCACTTCCCTGTTCTACAGCTTTACGGATATGAACTTCTTTGACGGCATTACCAAGTACGGCCTGATGAACTACATCTACATTTTCACCAACAAGAAAACGCTGACATCGTTCATCATCACCTTCCGTTATGCCCTCATCACCGTTCCCCTCAAGCTGATTTTTGCTTTGTTCATCGCTTACATCCTGAACTTCAAGATCAAGTGCGTCAACCTGTTCCGTACCATCTACTACATTCCCTCCATCCTGGGCGGCTCTGTTGCCATTGCCGTTCTGTGGAAGGCCCTGTTCAAAGAGGATGGCATCATCAACATGCTGCTCTCCTTTATCGGCATTCAGGGGCCCAGCTGGCTGGCTGACCCCGATTACGCCATGGTCGTTATCATTGTGCTGCGTGTATGGCAGTTCGGCTCCGCCATGGTGCTGTTCCTTGCCGCATTGAAGGGCGTTTCGGTCGACCTGTACGAAGCCGCCACCATCGACGGTGCTTCCAAGACCCGCCAGTTCTTCTCCATCACCGTGCCGATGATCACCCCCGTTATCTTCTACAACCTCGTTACCCAGATCGCTCAGGCGTTCCAGGAATTCAACGGTCCCTACATTATCTTTAATAATGGCGGCCCCCGCGGTTCCGTCACGCTGGTTTCGCTGCTGGTTTACAACTATGCGTTCAAGAGCAACGAAATGGGTATGGCCTGCGCCATGGCCTGGGTCATGTTCATCATCATCGCCCTGCTCACTGTCATCGCATTTGGCAGCCAGAAGCACTGGGTCTACTATGCTGACTGATTGAAGGAGGAATTGATTTATGGGTATGAAAGCACGCGCCAATGTGGCAACCTTCTTCAAGTATTTTGTTCTGATTTTGATGGGCTTTATCATGGTCTATCCGCTGCTGTGGATGGTGGGTTCCACTTTTAAGACCAACGCCGAAATCTTTACCAGCCTTTCCCCGTTCACCACGCACCCCACCCTGGATGGCTATTATAACGCTGTGACCAAAACTTACGGCGGCGATATCACCATCTGGCGTGCATTCCTGAACACCTACAGCTACGTTATCCCCAAGGTTGTGTTCACTGTTATTTCTTCTGTCATTGCTGCTTACGGTTTCAGCCGTTTCAAGTTCAAGGGCCGCGATTTTCTGTTCGGCATTATGATCATGACGCTGTTCCTGCCGCAGGTTGTTCTGAACGTTCCGCAGTACATGATGTACAACAAGTTTGACTGGATCAACAACCCCCTGTACCCCGCCCTGTGGGTGCCTTCCCTGTTTGCTACCGAGACCTACTTCGTCTACCAGCTGGTGCAGTTCATGCGCAGCATCCCGCACGACCTGGACGAAGCCGCCGCCATTGACGGCTGCGGCCCGGTCAAGATCCTGTACAAGATCATCTGCCCCATGCTCAGCCCCTCTCTGGTCGCCTGTGCGCTGTTCCAGTTCATGTGGAGCTGCAACGACTTTATGGGTCCCCTGCTTTACGTTACTACCCCGCGCAAATACCCCATGGCAATCTTTGTTAAGCTGTCTATGGACAGTACCAGTGAAGGCATTCAGTGGAACCGCATCCTTGCCTTGTCCCTGATTTCCATTATCCCGCAGCTGCTGGTTTTCTTTGCCGCTCAGGATTCCTTTATTGACGGCATTGCCGCTGGCAGTGTAAAGGGCTAAGGCAACACCGCACAATTCCCGCCTTGCGGCTTAAGCACCGCTCCGGCAGCTGCGGTACGGCATCTGAGTTGCCAAAATGCTCGATAATGTCGGGTTGCGGTACCCGCATCGTGCTTCGGGGGCAAAAGCCCCTCGCACTCTGCGACCGCTGCCCCTGCTTCGGTTCGCTGCATCCGCCACTGGCGGCGCTCACCTTTGCAGCATCCAGTATTATCTGCGCTTTTGGCTTGGCATCTGCCGCACCTCGCTCGCCGTATCGGCACTTAGAATTATGCGGTATTGCCCTAAGCTTCAAGTTTTTTCCAAAACTTTTGATCTTTTTGCGCCCAAACCACCACACAGGCTGCCCCGTACCGCTGCAAAAGGGGTACCGGGCAGCTTTTATTTTGAAAACTCCGGCCACTGGCTTTTCTCGCTTTTGGCCGTTCCTAATATTCTGGATGCAGCCGGAATAAAAAAGCTTTCGGCTTTCCGCTGTATTCCGGCACATGATGGTGCCTTTTCTGCTGATTCCTTTGCATCGCTCTCCCCTGCCCTGCTTATCCGTTAGGGGCAAAACAAAAGCGGCTGCCTGTTGGCAGCCGCCGGGGGTTGTGGTTTTGTGCTGTAACATTTTTGGCCTTATTTTTCCGGTTTGTTTACCCGCTTGAAATATTGGCGGTACTGCTGGGGCGAAAGCCCTGTGGCATCTTTGAACACCCGCCGGAAATGCGCGCTTGTCATAAAGCCTGTCTTTTCCGCCACGCTGGAAATGCTTTCGTTGGTCTTTTCGATCATGTTCTGCGCCGCTTTGATGCGTACGCCGTTGATGTATTCGATCAGGCTCAGGTTGATGGTCTTTTTGAACAGACGGCTGAGGTAATACGGGCTGATGTAAAACTGGTTGGCAATGCTTGTCAGGGTCAGCTTCTCGGCGTAATGCTCCGCAATATAGCCTTGGATCTGGCTGACGATGCGGTTGGTCACCCGGCCGCTGTCGCCCCCCAGCTCATGCTGGTTTTCGCACATCTTTTTCAGCTGCAACAGCAGCGTGGCCAGCAGCATTTTGCGGGTCACAGCGCTTTCGGAGCTGCTTTCGTCCTGCATCTGGATCAGCTGCTGCAGGATGGAGTAGATATAGTTCTGCTGCTTAACTGTGATGTTGCTCAGCAGGTGGTTGTTCTCCTCGCTCATAAAGCTGAACAGGTCAATCTCCGGGAAAGCCCCGCTGATCTCCTGCAGATACTCGCGGCTGAAATTGCACACAATGCGGCTGGTGGGGCCATCCCCTACCGAACCAGTCTTTTGGATCTGGTTTTCCCCAATCAGGATCACATTGCCTGCATTGACGATATAGGCGGAATCCTCAATAAAATAGCGCCGTGCGCCTTCCACTTCATAATACAGTTCATATTTGTGGTGCGTGTGGAAACTTCCCATATCGTAGCTATGCTCGCGGTCGATCATATCGATATAAAAGTCCACATGGGGGGAATAGGTATATTCCTTGACCATCCTGTTCAAACCTCCCGCCACGCCCCGCCCAAGCATTTTTGCCAGTTTTAGGGCAGAACGCGCTTCAATTTTGTTGATTTATTTCATATTAACACATTTCTTGTTGAATTTCAAAACTTTTTTCATCTTTTATGGAGGAAATTATCGTATGAAACTCGCTCTCGTTCGTGCCTGTACCCGCAGCGCCTGTTTTGAGCTGCAAAACAACACCTGCTATACCGCCCCTGCCCCGTTCCGGGTTCAGCTGAACGGCCAGACTGTGCTGGAAGCCTGCTGCACCAACGTGTTCAGCGTGTTCAGCCTGGAACCCGGCAAAACCTACCACCTGGAAGTGCTTGCCGCTGATGGCGATACCGGTACACTGGACTTTGCCACCGCGGCGGAAAGCTTTTTTGTAGATGCTTCCCGCTATGGCCTGGTGAATGACGGCGTGACCGACAACACCGCCTTTTTGCAGGCTGCGCTTTCCACCTGCCCGCCGGGCGGCACGGTGTATGTGCCCGCCGGTACTTACCGCACCCAGAGCCTGTTTTTGTGCAGCAACACCACCCTGTACCTGGAAAAAGGCTGCACCCTGCTGGGCGGCACCGACCGCCGCGAATATCCCATCCTGCCCGGTGTGCTGCCCTGCGCCGATGAACAGCACGAAGCCTATCTCGGCGGCTGGGAGGGAAACCCGCTGGACTGCTTTGCCGGTTTGATCAATGTCATCAATGCCGAAAATGTGACCATCACCGGCGAAGGCTGCATCAACGCCAACGCCGACAACGGCGACTGGTACCAGCACATCAAGGTGAAACTTATCGCCTGGCGGCCGCGGCTCTTCTTTACCAGCAAAGCCAAGAATGTGACCCTACACGGTGTGGAGGTGTGCAACAGCTTCTCCTGGACCATCCACCCCACCTACTCGGACGGGGTGAATATCCTGCAGCTGCAGATCCATAACCGTGCCGACAGCCCCAACACCGACGGCATTGACCCCGAAAGCTGCAAGAATGTGAACATCATCGGTGATTCCATCCATGTTGGCGATGACTGCATCGCCCTCAAGTCCGGCAAACTCTTCCTTGACACTGTGATGCATACCCCCTGCGAGAATGTGACCATCCGCAACTGCAACCTGAACCGCGGCCATGGCGGCCTGGTTATTGGCAGCGAGATGAGCGGCGGCGTGAAAAATGTGGTGATGACCCAGTGCCTGATGGACCACACCGACCGCGGCCTGCGCATCAAGACCCGCCGCGGTCGCGGCAAGAACGCCGTGATCGACGGGCTGGTGTTCCGCAACGTGGAAATGCGCCATGTGCTGACCCCATTCGTCATCAACATGTTCTACTTCTGTGACCCGGACGGCAAGAGCGACTATGTGCAGAGCCATGAACCCCTGCCGCTGGACGATGCTACCCCCCGCCTGGGCAGCCTGACGATGGAAAATATCACCGCCACCGACGCCGAGTATGCAGGCTGCTGGTTCAGCGGTCTGCCGGAGCAGCCGGTTGAAAAAGTGGAGATGAACAATGTCAGCATCTCCTTTGCCGAAAACGCCGGGGCTGGCCACGCCGCCATGATGTGCGGTGCCGCCGAATGCAGCAAACTGGCGATCTGGGCTGAAAACGTGAAGGAGATTCACTTCCACAATGTCAAACTGGAAGGCTATGCAGGCGAACGCCTGAACTTTATCAACGTTGGCAGCTTTAAGGAGGATTAAGCCATGACCCATGAAGAGATTTTGACCACCCTGGGCAATTATGTGGATTATCTGATTGCCGGCAGCTCTGCCGAAGCCCCACTGTGGAACATTGAAAAGGTGCGCAGCGGCAAGCCCAATAAATGGAACTATGTGGACGGCTGTATGATCACCGCCTGCCTGAGCCTGTACAAGACCACCGGGGATGAAAAGTTCCTGAAGTTCTCCCGCGATTTTGTAGACTACTTTGTCAAGGATGGCGGCGAGATCTACACCTTTGACGCCAACGAGCATAACCTGGACAACATCAACCAGGGCAAAAACCTGTTTTCCCTGGTTGATTTGACCGGCGAACAGCGCTACCGGGATGCCATCAACACCATCCGCGCCCAGCTGGACACCCAGCCCCGCACCAAGGATGGCAATTTCTGGCACAAAGCCATCTACCCGTGGCAGGTTTGGCTGGACGGCACCTATATGGCGCAGCCATTCTACATGGAATACGAGACCCGCTACAACGGCATGAAGGGCTGCCAAGACAGTTATAAGCAGTTCATGAACATCAAAAAGTACATGCGAGACCCCAAAACCGGCCTGTATTACCACGGCTATGATGAAAGCCGCCAGATGTACTGGGCCGATCCTGTAACGGGCTGCAGCGCAAACTTCTGGCTGCGCGCCATGGGCTGGTTCCTGGTTGCCATGGTGGATGTTCTGGAGCGCATGGACGAGCAGATGTATTACGAATACCGCGCCATCATGGCCATGTTCAAGGAAGCCGTGGAGGCCATGATCCAGTTCCAGGATGCCGAGACCGGCATGTTCTGGCAGGTCATTGATAAAGCCGGCGTACCGGGCAACTATCTGGAAACCTCCGGCAGCTCCCTGTTCGCTTACGCCGTGCTCAAAGGCGTGCGGCTGGGCTACCTGCCCAAGCGGTTCCGCGCTTACGGCGAAAAGGCATTCTATGGCACCTGTGACAAATACCTGGGCGTGAACGATAAGGGCGAGCTGCAACTGTCCGGCATCTGCCTGGTAGCCGGTTTGGGCGGCGCCACCCGCCGCGATGGCAGCCTGGAATACTATTTCAGCGAGCCAGTTGTGGAAAACGACGCCAAGGGCGTTGCCCCCCTGCTGCTGGCCTATACCGAAATGATCATCCAGTAAGGAGGTTCCGCTGTTATGGCCATATTTACCGTTGGTGCCCGCCTGCATGATTACGGTAAGGGCACGCCCGATGAGCTGTTTGGCAAGGTTTCCGCAGACGGGTTTGCCTGCGTGCAGCTGGCCTACAAAAAATGCGTGCCCGGCGTTGCCAGCTATGCGGACGTTACCCCGCAGCTGGTGCAGAACACGCTGGAAGCGCAAAAGAAGCACAACATCGCTGTTGCCGTGCTGGGCACCTATGTGGAGCTTGCCATCGCGGACGAAGTGCAGCGCAGCGCCAACGCAGCGGATTTCAAAAGCCAGCTGGCCGTGTGCAAGGCGCTGAACGCGGGCTGCATTGGCACCGAGACTACCGGCATGCACAAGCAGCCCGCCGGCACCACCCGCGAGCGAGCCCAATATATGCTCTGCAAAAGCCTGGAAACCATTCTGCCGGAAGCCGAGCGCCTTGGCGTGACCGTTGCCATTGAGCCCGTTGTTGGCGACAGCACCAACACCCCACAGGCAGCGCGGCACATCCTGGATATGATGCAAAGCCCCGCGCTGGGGGTCATCCTGGACATGAGCAACCTGGTCAGCTTTGAGGGCAAGGACAACCAGCAGCCCCTGTGGGACGCCATGGGCGAGCTGCTTGGGGACAAAATCAAGGCCGTACACTTTAAGGGCAAGAACTTTGCGCCGGACGGCACCATGCTGCACACCAGCCTGGAAGATTCCTGCACCGATTACGCCGGTGCCTTTGCCATGCTGCGCACCCTGCCGCAGCCGTTGCCCGTTCTGCGCGAGGAAGCCGTGCCCGCCCGTGCTGCCAGCGATATTACTTTTATCAAACAGTTTTTCTAAGGTGTAATGCCGCTTCTTTTTGCCCTACCGGACCGTAGTATTTGCACTGATACCATGGAAGCCTTTTCGTGAAAGGAACCGATTCAATATGGAACGCAAGCTTGTAACCGTTGCCGTGGATGGCAGCGCTGAATTTACCACCCTGACTGCCGCTGCTGCCGCGCAGGCCCCCGCCCAGCCGCTTCACTTTGTGCTGGGGGCCGGGACCTATTATGAACGCCCGTTTTTGGAACTGGCGGATTACATCATCACCGGTGCCGGGATGGGGCAGACCGTGATCTCCGCCGGGGCCGCCGGGCGCGACCCCTGGCCCGGCGAGGAGCGCACCGGTACCTTTCGCAGCCAGACGCTTTTCCTTGGCGGCGGCAGCGCCCGGCTGGAGCACCTGACCGTGGAAAACACCGCCGGTGATGGCGCGGACCGCGGCCAGGCGCTGGCGGTATATGCCGATGCCAGCCGTGTGTGCATGGTGGATGTTTCCCTGCACGGCAACCAGGATACGCTCTTCACCGCTCCCCTGCCGCTGGCCGTGCGGCAGAAAAACGGCTTTCGCGGGCCGCGGGGGAAAACGCCCCGGCTGGACACCAAACAATACTACCGTGACTGCGAGATTTCCGGCAACATTGATTTCATTTTCGGCGGGGCCAACGCGGTGTTTGACCATTGCCGCATTGTGCCCGTTGCCCACCGCGGCGTTACCAGCTATATTGCCGCCGCCAGCACGCCGCAGGGCAAGCCGGGCTACCTGTTTGCCGACTGCACTGTGCAGGGCAACAGCCCCGCAGGCAGTGTCTATCTGGGCCGCCCGTGGCGGCAGTATGCCCGCGTGTACTGGCTGGACTGCGATTTAAGCGATGAGATCATCCCCCTTGGGTGGGACAACTGGTCCGACCCCGCCAACGAGGAAACCGTTCACTTTGGCGAGTACGGCTCCAAAGGCCCCGGTGCCCCCAAAGCAAGCCCCGCCCGCGCCGGTTACGCCGCCCTGAATGATGAAGCCTCCGCCCAGGAAATGCGCGCCATGCTGGCTGAATTCCGGGCCGACTTCGGTGCAGAATCGTAACAAGCTCTTTGCGGAGCCGCCAATTATAACATTCCACCTCCTCCTAAAAAAGCAGCAAGCCCGCACCGCGCCCCTGCATGCGCCTGCGGGCTTGCTGCTGTCATACCGCCGCTTTGATTCCAGAAAGGATTTTTTATGAGCTATACCAAACTGGACCTTCTGCAGGACCTGGCTGATATGGGCCTGACCGGGCAGGAAACCATTCTGATCCATTCTTCCATGAAGTCCATCGGCCCGGTGGACGGCGGTGCCGATACTGTGCTGGATCCACAGCATTGAAGAAGTGCTGAACGTGCCTCACCGCCTGGCCGACCAGCCCATGAAGCTGCAAAGCGTGGATACCGATGGCAGCGCACACACTGTTCATATGCGCAGCCACTACAACGCCCATCAGCCCCATGCCCCACAGTTGGCGGGCGGATACCGGTCGTGGTTCCGAGCCGTGCATGTGGGGCATTGGTATACCTTCTATTGAGTTTATGTTTTATAGGCAAAGCAGCAAAGTATAGGAAAGAGAATTGATGGCAAGGCCGCCAAACGGGACGATGGCAAGCATCGTCCCCTACAAATTATCTTTTAGGTGCACAACGAATGATTTTATGTTTCTCCGCGGCGGGGTGAGAGCATCCCGTCCTACTGGTATTTTAGAAGGTTAGCCGCGCAGAATAAAATGTTCTGTAGGGAATGGTCTTGACCGTTCTGGGGCCTTGTCCAAATCTGGCATAATGAGATTTGTGATCGGGCCCGTCCGGCGGCCAGAGGGCTGGCCGCCCCACTTTCCCCTACCGCCCTGCTACCCACATTCAGGATATAACAACAGCCCCGGCTCTGCAAACGCAGAACCGGGGCTGTAATACTTAAATGATACCTATGTACCTTATTTACCGCCCATGAAAGCCGGCAGAGTTTTGCCCTCTTTGAGCCACTGGTGGTATTCGGCGGTGGCGGCAAATTCCACGTCACCGGCGGAGTTCAGCGCAGTCTCAACGGAGTCCTGAATAACGCCAATGATGAAGCCAACGCCGACGACCTGCATGGCAATATCATTGGAAATGCCAAACAGCGAGCAGGCCATGGGGATGAGCAGCAGCGAACCGCCCGCAACACCGGAAGCGCCGCATGCGCCCAAAGCCGACATGATGGACAGCAGGATGGCGGCAGGCACGGAGACCTGCATGCCCAGCGTGTTGGCGGCAGCCAGCGTCATGATGGTGATGGTAATGGCAGCGCCGTCCATATTGATGGTTGCGCCCAGCGGGATGGAGACGGAGTAAATATCCTTATCCAGGCTCAGCTTTTCGCACAGAGACATGTTGACCGGGATGTTGGCGGCGGAGCTGCGGGTGAAGAAAGCGGTCAGGCCGCTTTCACGCAGGCAGCGGAACACCAGTGGGTAGGGGTTGCGGTGCAGGTAGATAAAGATGATGAACGGGTTGATCACCAGCGCCATCAGCAGCATGGTGCCCACCAGCAGCAGCAACAGGCGCCCGTACTGGGTAAAGATGGACAGGCCGTTGTCCGACACGTTGGTAAACACCAGGCCCATAATGCCAAACGGCGCCAGGTTGATGATCCACCGCACAATGGTAGAAATTGCATCCGCCGTGTTGGCCATAAAGTTCTTGGTGGTATCGCTGCCCAGCTTTTTCATGGCAAGGCCGAACAGGCAGGCCCACATCAGGATGCCGATATAGTTGCCGTTCATGATGGAAGCAACCGGGTTAGAAACAATGTTGGAAAGCAGGGTGTGCATCACATCACCCAGGCCCTGGGGCACCACATCCGCCGTGGCAGCTTCCGCCAGAACCAGCGTCTGCGGGAACAGCTTGCTGGTCACAACGCTGAGCGCAGCCGCCACAAAGGTGGTGAGCATGTACAGCCAGACCACCGTACCAAAGCGGCGGTCCAGCTTGGAGGAGCCCTGCGCCAGTGCACTGGCAACAATAACAAACACCAGCACCGGTGCAACGCCTTTCAGCGCGCCGACAAACAGGTTGCCGAATTCTTCGATCCATGCAGCACCGGGGCAGATCAAAGCCAGCACCGAACCGACCACCAGGCCGATTGCAATGCGTAGGATCAGGCTGGTGGAGTTGTACTTGGCGGCCAGCGTTTTGGCCGCTTTTGTGAGTTGATTCATAACGATTCCTCTTCCCTATTTTAATTGGGTTTGGCAGATGTTCCGCACCTGCCCATTCCGCAGCCGCCCGCACAAACGGTTTCGCGGAATGTTTTCCATTATACCGCAATCGTTCAAGATTGCAAGAGGCGGACAGGTGTGCCCTGTGGAAAAACAATCTATTTTTATCGTTGATACGAAGTAAAAAATATTTAAAAAATGTTTTTGTGGACAATATATCTGTGTTCCGTCCGCGGACATTTCGTTGTATGAAAGAGGGCAGCATACGAATACACTGCCCTTTTATCTTGCTTTATTGGGAACACGGTTTAGAGCCAGATTCAGAGCCACAGGAAAACGCAGACATATGGAAATTCGCCTGACAGCTTGTGGTAAACCTTCATATGGCCTTTTTTCCTCACTGATACTGGAGCGGTAATCCTCTCTCTGCTTTTGGCAGGACAATAAACAACTTAAAAGCCAAGACAAAGAAAAAGAGCCTCAAGCCAAAGCTTGAAGCTCTTTGGTGCGGATGAAGGGATTTGAACCCACACTCTTTTAAGGGAACTAGAACCTGAATCTAGCGCGTCTGCCAGTTCCGCCACATCCGCTTATTTTGTTTGGCCGCCTCACCAGCGACGAATATTATTATAACCAAGTATCCCCCTTTTGTCAACACTTTTTGAAAGTTTTTTTATTATTTTATGCCTTTTTAGTTTCGTCAAAATACAGTTCGTTTCATCGTCATTTATTCCCCATATCTTACAAAGTTTTTCCTGTTTTTGTTTCCCGAACTCCCCTTTTTCATCCGAAATTCCTCTTTCCAAAAGAAAAACACAAAATTTCCTTTGTGATTTTTTCAAAAAAGAGTAGCGATATTTTTCTTTTCCCCGTAAAAGGTTGACGTTTTATAAGGCTGCGGAACGGTCAATCCCGTTCCCTACAGCATTTTTTCAGCATGTGGCTAATGATACAGTGCCCTATCGTGCTTTTCATCCGCGGATGGATTTCAAAGTTTTATTTTAGGCAACACCGCACAATTCCCGCCTTGCGGCTTAAGCACCGCTCCGGCAGCTGCGGCACGGCATCTGCGTTGCCAAAATGCTCGATAATGTCGGGTTGCGGTACCCGCATCGTGCTTCGGGGGCAAAAGCCCCTCGCACTCTGCGACCGCTGCCCCTGCTTCGGTTCGCTGTTTCCGCCACTGGCGGCGCTCACCTTTGCAGCATCCAGTATTATCTGCGCTTTTGGCTTGGCATCTGCCGCACCTCGCTCGCCGTATCGGCACTTAGAATTATGCGGTATTGCCTTTACAACTTTACAAGTATCTCCCCCGCACCGGAATCCGATTGCCCTTCTCCCCTATCCCCCAACCGCGCGTACCGTTCATCTTCATCCGCTCCCCCACCCCAAAACAAAAGGCATGTGCCCCCTTATCTCTATCATAAGGTGGGCACATGCCGTTACATTATCATGATTTTATCACGCCAAAGTCATCAGGCAATGCAGCCATCGGCAAAGCTGTTGCGCTTGGCTTTCTCTTTCTGCTGGTTGCGCTTGGCGATGATTTCTTTGCTCAGGCCAATACGGTTGGTCTTGAAGTGGAAGAACGGGCGTTCCGGTACGGTGAAAATCTCCACCGGACGCATGTAACGTTCCGGCAGGCAGGCATTGATCTTATCGCGCACATCGTCCAAGGTGTAGCCATCTTTGAGCTGGACGTACAGGTACGGCAGGAAGCAGCCCTCGTGCTCATCATCCGGCACGATAACAAAGAACTCGTCCTTGATGCCCTTGATGTCGGCATCGGCCACGATGTTCTCCAGCGGCTGCACCATCAGGTCGCCGCCGCCAAAGCGCGGGGATGCGCCGCGAGTCATCGTGTAGAGCACACCGTCCTCGGTCATATAGCCGATATCGCCGGTGTGCAGCCAGGTCTTGCCGTCTGCGTGGACCTGCAGTGCCTTGGCGGTTGCTTCGGGGCGGTCATAGCCCAGCATCACGCCGGGGCCCGCCATGCAGATCTCACCGGGGGTATTGTAGGTCAGCTCTTCCTGGGTGCCGGGCTTGAAGATGCTGATGACGCTGTGGATCATCGGCACACCAACGTTGCCGTCACGCACCGGGAACGGAGCCATGGGCAGAGTGGCGTTGGAGCCGGCCTCGCTGCTGCCGTAGCCGGCAGTAAAGCGCAGGTTGCAGTTATGCTGCTTGAGGAACTCCTCAACATTGCGCAGCTGCTTGTTGTTGAATGCCTCGCAGCCGGCGCCGATGGCCAGCATGTGGGACATATCATAGTCAGCCGGAAGACGCTTGCTGCGGCGGATAACCTCCACAAACATGGGGATCAGGGGCCAGTTGTTGGGGCGGTAGCGCATCATTTCCAGGTCAACATCGTACACATCCACAAACGGATCCAGAATGAGCAGCATACCGCCGGCCAGGGGCAGCAGCATCATGGAAACCACAACAGCGATCAGAGCCGGGGGCAGGATGGTCAGCAGCCAGGTGGGGCGGAATTTATCCGAAGAGCCATAAAAGTTCATCTGGGCCAGCACGCCGATGATGCTGTGTGCAGAATGGATGACCTGCTTGGAAGGGCCGGTGGAACCGCTGGTGTAGGCGCGCAGCAGCGGGCGGTCAATGTTGACAGGAGCGGGCACAAAGCCGCGAAAACGCTGGCCCATGTTACAGAAATCAGCCCACATCATGGTATCAGAGCCACGGGCGGGAACATCCGGATACAGGGCATCCAGGGAATGCTGCAGGTAAACCGGCATAGCGGCGCGGTCGCCGCTTTCCAGAGCGGGAACGATAACATAGGTATTCACGTTGGTCTGCTCACGGTAGGCTTCGATTTCGGCCTTGGAGAAGAAGTCGTGAACAAAAATCACCTTGGCATTGGCTTTCTGAACAGCTTCAATGTTTTCTTCCAGGGTGTTGTCACGGCACAGCAGCGAAGCGCCGATGCGCTCGGCTGCCAGCAGCAGATAAATGAATTCCGGCACAGAACGCAGGAACACGGGGATCTGGTCCCCCTGCTTGACGCCAAGCACCTGCAGAGCGCGGGCAGTGGCGTCCACCTTACGGAACACGGTACCCCAGGTGATATCCACGCCATAGTAGTGCATGGCAATCACGTTAGGGTCTGCAGCGCGCACGGAGAGGTACTGCTCCACGGTGCAGGCCGGAACCTGGATACCGCGCAGAACATCTGGATAGAACTTCATCCAGGGGCGGTCAATGCTGGGCTTGCCAGTCAACATCGCGTTTTCATTCATTGCAATTTCCTCCAAATGTCTTTCCCTTATAGTTGCAGGGAATTAAATTATCCAAATCAAATCACGCCAAACCTTTATGGCGCTTTCCCCTGCTGTGCACATCGTTGCACAGCGTCGCCGAACCATAATGCTATAATTATCTTCGGTGCTGAACATAGTATACCATTCCTGTTTACGGAAAGCACGAGAATCCCATGGCACAAATTTCCAGAAATTGATTCCGCATGATTCACTTTTTTCACATGGATTTTCACGCTTTGGCATGGAGTTTTCTTGCAATTTCATTTTCCTCGGTGCAACAAAAGCCCCAGCTACCGCAGCAGCCAGGGCTTTATGTTTATGCGTATGTATGTTGTATTTTTAGATTTTGTTCATCCAGCTCTCTTGCAGTTCTTCCATTTCATCACTTTTGGCGCGGGTAATCAGATGGATTCCCTGCAGGACATGATGGATGTGCTCCGCAATGGCGTTGCGCTCTTTTGTCACGTTCTGGTCATCCAAATTCCAGACCTGATCAAAATATTCACTCAGGCGGTCTTCCATCACACTGTTGTTGACCATTGCAATCCGGTTGATGGGGCAGTTGTTATCCAGCCGAAGATACGATGCAGCGCCAGAAAGGAACATATTGGGGTCCGCCACATACTGGAAATCGTTCACAATGCGGCCGCTGATCAAGCGGAATTCAAGTTTTTCACGCTGCTTGCAAAGCTGCAGCACATAGCTGATGCACCGGCTGCGCTGATCCGGGGTAAGGTTGACCTTGTAACTGAAAAAGTCCAGCTCGCCGGAAACCGCCATGGAGGAAAATGCAGCTTCATAAATCAGGATGCGGATGTTTGTTTCCTCCACCACACCTTTGGCAAGGTTGTGTACGCTACGCAGCTCCGCAGGGGTAGCACCCCAAAAAATCTTTCAGCTCGGCCTCGTGGGCGGTCAGGATCTCTTCAAACAAGTCATCCGGCAGCAGAAGCTCATTCAGGTGGCCGAACATCCACCGCAGATTGGAGGCCAGCAGCGTGTGCATATAGTCGTACTGGCTGATCAGCTGGCGCATGCTGGTATCGCGGAAAAGCTGGTCATCCCGCACGCAGAGCTTGGAGAAGTTATCATACAGGCTTTCGCAGTTCTGCGGGTCCTCGGTGGCGGTAACGGCAGCGCAGCGGCTGTGGCTGACCAGCAGGCCGGTAATGGCAAAATTGCCCTTGACCACAAACACCGCGCGCCCGGCAGCCGCGGTGCTGCCAAACAGCTTGAAATGAATATGGCTGAAGTTGGTCAACACGTTAATAATGAGCGCGGCATCATAGATGGGGTCCCATTTTTCGCGGCTGATATCGATCATCAGCTTGAAATAGACGTTATCATAGCTGCGCTGGTCCACCAGCTGGCCGTTTTGCAGGTTGGCAACTTTCAGGCGGTATTCGCGCGCCATTTCCATCAGGTCCATCACAGCCACAATGTCCAGCTGGCTGACGCGGCGCAGCACGGGGTGCGCCATTTTGGTCAGGTATTGCAGCATGTTCAGCTCGGCCCAAAAGTCCGTATAGGGGCCAATGCGCGCCTCTCCGCTGTCCAGCTCCTCTTGCAAATAATCATATTCAGCAATCAGGTTATCATAAATGGCGGCTTTCAGGTCACTGGGGATGCTAACGCTGTATTCCCGCAGCAGCAGGTCACGGCCATCATCGGTGGCTTCATCCACCACGCAGGCACTGATGCCCTCCATCACGCGCTTTTCAGTCTTTTTGGCAGGCAGCATGCGGCCGCTGACCCATTTGCTGATATAGGAAACATCGTATTGCAGGCGCTTGGCCAGGGTATAGTTCTTGACTTCCGCAACTTCCAGCAAATGCTCCAGCAGAATGCTGAATCTATTTTTATCTTCCATTGCACCAAATCCTCTTCACCCATTTAGTTTGCACTTTTCTTTTATTCTATTATACAAGTTCCATATTTCGATTGCAAATTCAAATGATAACAGGTAAGGAGAAAACGAAGAAAATATATTAAAATCTTTCACAATTCGCGGCCGCATTCTTTGGCATCCATGCCAGTTTATTGTTTTTTTGTTGTTTGAACTGACAAAGTTTGTTTGTTCTGCTTGTGATATCCTCCAAAAATCATACTTCGCGCGCCATATTTGCCAAATTTAGCCGCAGCTTTTTAGTAGGTTTTGCCCTTGCACCGGCCTGATGTGCTCGCCATGTTTTTGTGTGTTGCCTTTATTATGCGGGTAAGGTAAATTGCGATTTTTTAATCGTGTACTATTGGGTGGGGTCACCCTGCCCTACTGATTGTTTAAGGGTGTGCTGCCCATTATAATTTGTTCTGTAGGGAACGGTCTTGACCGTTCCGAGGCCTTGTCCGATTGGTCGTGATGGGATTTGTGGCAGGGCAAGGTGCCTGCGGGCGCAGTGACTGTTCCAAGGCGTTGGATTCGATTGCTTTAGGTTTGCGGCAAGGAACCACCCCTCAGGCCGCTTCGCGTCCAGCTCCCCTCCAGGGGAGCCACCACAATCATAAGGTAAGATACTGGCTCCCCTTAGAGGGGAGCTCCGGCGAAAGCCGGTGAGGGGTGGTTCCTCGCGCAGAGCCTGATAAATGAGATTTGTGACTGGGCTCATCCGGCGGCCAATGGGCTGGCCGCCCTACCGTACAGTTACCAACAAAAGGCCTGTAATTTATACGCTCCTCCGGGGCGTCGGGGACGCCGCCCCCTACGGCATAGCAAGGTATATTGCAATTTTTAAATTGTGTATTGTTCCCAGTATTTCGGCAGGGTGGGGTCCCCCGCCCTACTGGCCTGGCAAATATTTCACCGAACCTATGCCCACAAATACAAAAATGCCGCAGCAGACTGTTACATCTGCTGCGGCATTTCTATTTAGGGGTTAATGGGCTGGGTTACAGCTCATTGTTCAGGCTGTGGGATTACTGCCGAATGCCGGTGTTCTTATCGAAATGATAAGTGCGGCCATCGATGACTGCATCGCCCTTAGCCATGGTGCCATAGATCGGGTCGAAATAGTAACGCTTGTCAGCGCTCCAGCCCTTGATCATGTGGCCCTGTGCATCGTAACGGACCCACTTGCCGGTACCATCGGGCCTATCAGCCCACTGGCCAGCTTCGGATTCCTGATAGACATCCTTGCTGGTGGCTTTCTTGCCCTGATCAACAGAGTCCAGCCAGTACCAAGCATCGGAAGCCGGGTCATAGATTTCCTTGCCGCGGCCATCCAGGCCCTGGCGAACGCCATTTTCGTACCAGTAATCGGCGCCATTGATGGTTACCCACTGTTTATCAAGGCCAATGCCGGTGTTCTGATCGAACGCGCACGGCACGCCGTCAATTTCGGTAACACCCTTGGCCATGGTGCCAAAGGTCGGGTCAAAGTAGTAAGTGCCCTTCTCGGTCGTCTGCCAGCCCTTGATCATGTGGCCGTTCTCATCGTAACGGACCCACTTGCCGGTGCCATCGGGCCTATCAGCCCACTGGCCGGCGGCGGATTCCTGGTAAACGTCCTTGTTGACGGTCATTGCGCCGCCCTGGACAGCATCCAGCCAGTACCAGGCGTCGGAATCGGGATCATAGATCTCTTTGCCGCGGCCCTCAGTACCCTGCTTCACGCCGTTTTCGTACCAGTACTTCTTGCCGTTTTCTTCAACCCAGCCGTTCTTCTCGCCGTACTTGGCGGTGTAGTCCTTGCCGTTGAAGTTGACAGCAGCGGTGGTAACGCCGCTGGTCTGCTTTACAGTTGCATCCACGAACTGTGCGCTTGCGCAGTTCTTATCGGTGCAGGTAAAGACAGCCATTGCGGTAATGGTGGTCTTTTCAGCAGCACCATGAACGGTGCGTTCCTCGGTCGGTGCTTCCTGAGCGGCGGGAGGATCAGTGTCAGTTGTAGCTTTCTTGGTAAAGGTTGCTTTAAATTTCACGCTGTTGGCGGGCATATAGAACTCGTATACGCCATTAGTAAGCTGTGTATCCGCAAGAGGACCGCCAGTACCCCCTTGCCAGCATTCAGCTACACTCAGTTCATAGCCCTCCGCCGGAGTAAAGGTAGCATAAAGTATTGCAGTTTTATTTTTATCTTCCGGTGCACGCTTCTTAACGTTGCCGTCTGCATCCTTAACAGTAATCGTGCCGGTAATCGTGCCATCCTCAGCAGGCTCTACTTCAGTGGTAATGCCATACTCAACGATCGTAAACTGTGGGGTGACGGTTACATTGTCAGCAGGCATTGTGAAAGTATAGGTTTTGCCTTCCTCGACGGCCTTATACGAAATAACAGTATCCTTGCTGTCTTTAATCGTCAGACCGTTTCCAGCCAGCTTGGTCAGCATAGAATTGTTATCCACCGGCTCAACAGTCAGAGTAACAGTATCGCCAGCTTTCACGCCAGTGGTCTTGTCAGCCGTCACCTTGCCGTATTCGGTGCTTTTGGTCGTAACGCTGTAGGTTTCAACCTCAACAGCTTCAAATGCAGCGCTAACGGTAACATCAGCGGCAGGCATCGTGAAGGTGTAGGTGTTTTCCTTACCGTCTACTGCCTTAAAGTCGTTAATTTCTTTCTTCGTTCCGCCATCCGTATAAGTAGCTTTCAGGCTGCCGTCCGTGTACTTAAAGTTGGTATTCGGGGTAACGGTAACAGTAACAACATCCTTCGCAGCTGCGGTTTTCGGCTCTACGCCCACAGTGCCGTTTTCAACAGTACCCGCCACAGTAACGTTATACTTCTTAACCTCTTCAAACGCTGCGCTGACAGTTGCATCGCCAGCGGGCATTGCAAAGGTGTAGGTGTTAGCCTTCTCCGTGTCGGCGGTTGCCGTAACAGTCTGCTCTTCACCCTTATCGTCAGTATAAGTAGCCTTTACGCTACCTGCTTTCACAGTATAACCGGTTGCCGGGGTAGCCACAACGGTAATGGTAGTGCCCGCAGTGACCTTATTCAGGTCAGCCTTGGGATCGGTGATTTCCAACTTACCATTGGTCACGCCGTCAGCCACCTTGACCGCATAGGTCTTGGCGTTTTTGGTAACGCTGATGTCCACATCGTCGTCCGGCATGGTAAAGGTGTAAACCGTCTTAGCCTTTTCGGTGGTAGCCTGGGCTGCGGCTTCGTCCTGCGCTGCTTCCTGAACTTCATTCAGCGCAACTTCGGTATCGCCGCTCTTTGCGGTAACGGTAACGATATCGGTGCCAGTCTTTTCTACGGTCAGGGTAACGGTATCGTCTGCAAGGTATTTGTTGTTGGTGGTGCCCAGGGTCAGCTTAACATCTTCACCTGCATTGGGCAGGGTAACGTTGTGGGGTTTGCTTTCGGTTGCGGTATGGCAGTTGTCGCACAGGTACACTTCTTTGCCAACGGACTTGGTTTCCAGCTCGTTCAGCTTCCAGTCATGGCCCTTGGGCAGTGCGCCGTCATCGTACACCTTTTCACCCTGGGTCAGGCCGTACTTGGTGGTGCGGGCCTGGGTGTAAGCGGGGGTATCGCACCATGCATCAACGGTAACATTGTTGGGTGCGCCGCTCTTCAGGTCGCTGACCATGGACTTCATATCCATGCTCTCAACCAGGTTAGCGCACCACATGAACTCTTCGTTCTTGTTCTTCTCCTCAGAGCTGCTCATGTTCTGGTTGTAACTCGGGTTGTAGTTCCAGGACTCGTTCTTGTAGCTCTTGCGTTCATCATAAGGAGTGCCGGCGGGATCGGTCTTGACTTCTGCCTTGCCGTCCACCAGTTCCTTATAGGTGTTGGACAGGTTGGTGCCGACAGAAACGATCAGCTGATCCTCGGTGGTTTTGATGCCGGTGATCACAGTCTGGCCCTGCTGGGTGGTGGTAGTAAAGCTGTAGCTGTCACGCAGGGTCAGGCCCGCCAGAGGATGGTTCATGAAGGTCTTCAGATACTGCACACTGTCGGTATTCTGGGGGCTGTCCATGATAACCATGCTCATGCCGGTAAAGTGGGTATCAGGAACCTTGTTGCCGTCCTTATCCTTGGTCAGCTTAATGCCGCCATAGACGGTGTTGTATTCCTTCACTTCTTTCACTTCGCCGGTGGTGGGGTTCAGGCGGTAAATGGCGTTGTTGACGTTGAAGTACAGCTCGCCATCATACAGTGCGGTAGAGTGTACCAGTGCGGGGTAGATCCGCTTTGCAGCAGCGTCTGCCAGGCACTCGGTGTTCAGGTTGTTTTCAACCTTGGTATGCTTATCTGCTGCATTGGTATCGATCTTATAGATGGTGCCAGCTTCGGCCAGAACCTTGGCATTGCTGTCGTCATCATTGAAGTTGCTGCTGGTTTCCTTCAGATCGTTGTAGTACATCAGGACGATATCAAACGGGTCATCCGTCTTGGTAAAGCTGCTCATGCTGAAGCCGCCGGAGCTGCTGGAATCCGCTTTGCGGATATAGTAGTTCGCCTTACGCGGACGTGCTTCCAGAGTATCGGGGCCCTGGTTCTGCATCTTCTTCATGAACTGCTGCATCTGGGAGTTGTTACCAGAGCTGCCGGAACCAGAGCTGCCGCTGTCGCCGTTCTCGGCCTGCTTGCGGCGCATGTTGTTGTACAGGTTCTGGTTGGTCGTGGTATCAACGTAATAGAAGTAATTATTGTCGAAGTAGATGGGGCTGCAGATAGAGGTGAACCAGGTATCCTCGTAGCAGGTATCCTCATAACGGGTCTCGTTCTTGTTCTCCGTCTTGGTGTAAGAGTAATGCGGCTTGCCGTTGTTCAACACAACATTGCCGGCATCATCCTTATCGGGTTCCTTGTTTTTGGTGTAGGTGAAGCCATCGTACAGCGAGTCAATGTAATCATAGTACTTGCTGTAACGGCCTTCCAGACCGGAGGGAGAAACCAGGAAGTTGACATGGCGCAGGTCGCCTGCGTTCTCAACACGGGTCTGGGCCATGCACTCGGTGTTCACGTCATCATAGCAGACGTCAACATAGTACCAGTTCTTGTTGGCTTCGCCGGTGGTCATCGTAGCAGAGTTGCTGTTGCCCTGCAGCTTGTTGACCTTGACTGCGTTGAAGTAGTGGACGTTGTTGAACATGCCGCCGCCGAACGCATTACCGGCAACACTGGTATCAGAAGTATCGCAGTAATACAGGATCTGGGCAAAGTCAACAACAGCATCGTTGCCTACTTCATCGGGGGTCTTCCAAACTTCTTTGCCGTCAACGGTCTTTTTATAGATTTCCTTGTTGTCAGGCAAATTCTGGACCATGTAGTTAAATGCAGCTGCATAGCCCAGGCAGATGCAGCCATACTCAACGCCCTTAGCGCCGATCTCGCCGCCCAGCAGGGCACCGAAAGCAGTCGTCTGGATGGGGTCGTTGTTGCCGCCGCCGGTGATATCGCCCATGGAGCCCATATCGAATTCTGCAACCTGGGAGATCCAGTCGTGCAGGATCAGCAGCTTGGTGACATAGTCAGCGTCATCCAGCTCGGCAACCTGTTTCAAGCCTGCATCACGGATGGCTTTCAGAGCTTCGCCATAGTTCATGACGTAAGACATGAACGCCTGCGGCAGCATGTTCAGCATGAATGCCATGGTGGTCGGCGGGACATCATCGTTCGGATCAATGCTGCACAATACCTTGATTGCGCCCATGGTGCCGGTGATGCTGCCATCCTCGCCCTGCTTCTGAACGCCCTTGGAGGTCCAGAACGGGGCAACCACGCCGAAGTACTCTGCTTCGTCCTGGTTGAACTGCGACAGCTGGAAGTAGTAGTAGTTCATCTGCGCAGTCGAGATATCGTAAGTATTGGTGACCTGGTTGTTCTGGTCGTCCACATACACGGCAGTCTTCTGGCTGTCGTACAGCAGCAGGCTGGGCTTGCCCTTGTTGTCGCCGCTCTGATAGGTGAAGTTCACCTTGCTTGCGTCAACCGGGCTGTTCTGCATATCGTACCAGTTGCCGCCATCCATTGCGGACACCAGGGTAACGCCGGTGCCGCCGGAGGTGGTATCCAGGGTCGGGGTGCCGCCCACGTTGATGTAGACGGAATTGTCATTCTGGTCTACCACAACGCTGACCGGCATGGTCTGCATCGGCTTGGTGCTGATTTCTTCGCCGCAGACAGCGCACTTGAAGGTGATGCCGGTGCATTCCCAGTCAATGGTAACGGGAGCGCCGGCAGAAATTTTGCCGGTTTCGCTGTCATAGAACAGCTGGGCGTTGCTGTAGTCATCGGCCAGCTTGCCCTCGATCTTCTTCATTTCCCAGTTGAAGGTAGCAACAAAGTTGCCATCTGCATCCTTGGACACGGCATGGTTCTGGCAGGGCAGGGCAGCAATGTCGTCGGTGCGGGTGGTGGGTTCCTTGTATTCCTTCTTAACCGGGCTCTTGTCAGCGGGCACGCTGGCAGAGTAAACGGTCTTGCCGGCAACGCCGGGCTTTGCCTCGGTGGCATCCTTGGTCACGGTGCCTTCTACCTTCTGGTAGGCATCGCCCTTTTCACAGGTATACACAGCGGTGTAAGCCCAGCCGTCATCGGTCTTGGTCCAGTAGCCGTCGGGGGTTTCCTTCCAGGTATGGGTGTGGCCATCCTCCGGGTTGGTGTCATTCCAGTACCATTTCGGCTCGCCATAGGTATGGCCGTCTGCAGCGGCGCTGGCCGCAAAGGTATCGGAGTTTTCAGCAACGTAAGCCTGTGCGTAGCTGTCAGCCTGCTGCGCAATCACTTCATCATCGCTGTTGGTCATGGACTCCATCGCAGAGGTCATGCCGGAGCTGCCGGTAAAGGTAACGGCGGTCACAACGCCTGCGGCGTTCGTCTCATAGCCCAGGTCGGTAACGGCGCTGGACAGATGATACGTTTTGATGGTGGCAGCCATCACCGATGCCATCTCGTCCTTGTTCAGGCCATAGGCTTCGGTGTTGATCTTGCCGGCTGCGGCGTTGGCGTACATGGCATCGGCCAATGCATTTTCCAACGCTGCAAGGCTCATGCCCGCCTTGCTCTGTGCAGTCGCTTCCAGCTTGGCATCGTCCTGCTCCAGTTCATGCACTTCGCCCTGGGCAGCCAGCGTTTGGGCTGTCTGCTTGATCAGGTCTGCGGTGCTGGTGAACTTGGGCAGGGACTGCACAGCGCTGGCCGCGCTTGCTGCGCTAGCTGCAACAGACTGCGCTACCGAAGAATCAATCTTGGTAGTTTCGGCTGCTGCGGGAAGCGCCACGCTCGGGCAACCATGGCTGCTGCCAGCACGGATGCACCAAAACGCTGAAGGTTTTTCTTCATAGTTTTATCCTCCCTTAAGTGTTACTACTTTCCCCTTTTGTGTGAAAAGTGGTACGGCAGATGTGCGGCACTTTGCAGGTGTTGATTGCAAAACGCCTGGTTGTGCTCCCCTCGGTCTGGCGATCCCTTGCCGGGCTGCGGCCTGCTTTTGGGGGTTTTGGCCCCGGCACAGCGGCTGACAAAACGTTGTACCGGCTGCATGCCTTGATCCCGCAAATGATAACCTTTCCGACACATCTAGGTATATACATTATATCACAGTTGCCAGAATTTGCATAGTTCATTAGAGAGGTTTCTAGGTAAATTTTTGTCCTTGAATCAACTGAAACCTGTTTTTCGCACATTATTTGCGTTGCGGTGCGGTGACCCTTTGGCGGTATTTATTAACATTTTTGAATGGTTTATTCCTGATTTTATCAAATGATTGAACATTTACCCCGATAATGTTCTTTGCAATCTCTTAATACAATCACCCGGTATTGTAATCGCGCATTTTTTGTCATTTCGGTTTGGCTTGTTGTTGAGAGATTTGGCAGAGATTGGAGGAAACTTGAAGGGAAAATTGGAGGTTGAGAATTGCCCATTATAAATTGTACTTTTGAGAGCGTTCCTGACCGTTCCGAAAACTTAGGAATAGATCAACCCTTGCCCCTTAACCGCGACCTGAAATACACCTTCCCAAGGTAGGGCAGTGTGAGTGCCCCCTCCTGCTCCACTTTTTTCAAAGTTCCGAATGGTGTCCTCTCCCCTATCTACAATTCCTGATGTTTTCATGATGCCTTCCTTGGTCTTCCACACCCGGCCTTTGCCCCCTCCCCGTCCCATAAGTCGTACACAACAAAAAGGCCCCTGCCTTAACAGCAGGAGCCTTGAAAGCTATATCACAAGCCGAAAATTACTTCTCGATCTTGGAAACAACGCCGGAACCAACAGTGTGGCCGCCTTCGCGGATAGCGAAACGCATGCCTTCTTCCATGGCAACCGGGGTGATCAGCTCAACGTGCATATCAACGTTGTCGCCGGGCATGCACATCTCAGTGCCTTCGGGCAGGGTGATGATGCCGGTAACGTCGGTGGTACGGAAGTAGAACTGAGGACGATAGTTGTTGAAGAACGGGGTATGACGGCCGCCTTCTTCCTTCTTCAGGACGTAAACATGGCCATCGAAAGTGGTGTGGGGATGAACAGAGCCGGGAACAGCCAGAACCTGGCCACGCTCGATCTGGTCACGGTCAATACCACGCAGCAGAGCGCCGATGTTGTCGCCAGCCTGAGCGAACTCGAGGCTCTTGCGGAACATTTCCAGACCAGTGATGGTGGTGGTCAGCTTCTCTTCCTTCAGACCAACGATTTCCATCTGATCGCCGACATGAGCAGTACCACGCTCAACACGACCGGTAGCAACGGTGCCACGGCCGGAGATGGTCATAACGTCCTCAACGGGCATCAGGAACGGCTTATCAGCAGCACGGTCCGGGGTCGGGATGTAGCTGTCAACAGCGTCCATCAGCTCCCAAATGCACTTGTATTCCGGAGCATCGGGATCCTTGGAAGTGCTCTCCAGAGCCTTCAGAGCGGAGCCACGGATGATCGGGGTGTTGTCGCCATCGAAATCCTGGCTGTCCAGCAGTTCGCGAACTTCCATTTCGACCAGGTCGAGCAGCTCTTCGTCGTCAACCATATCGCACTTGTTCAGGAACACAACGATCTTGGGCACGCCAACCTGACGAGCCAGCAGGATGTGCTCACGGGTCTGCGGCATCGGGCCATCGGTTGCAGCAACAACCAGGATAGCGCCGTCCATCTGAGCAGCACCGGTGATCATGTTCTTGATGTAGTCAGCATGGCCCGGGCAGTCAACGTGGGCATAGTGACGCTTCGCGGTGTGGTACTCAACGTGAGCGGTATTGATCGTGATACCACGAGCCTTCTCTTCAGGAGCCTTATCGATGCTGGAGTAATCCATGAAATCGGCGTCGCCCTTCAGAGCCAGAACCTTGGTGATAGCGGCAGTCAGAGTGGTCTTGCCGTGGTCAACGTGACCGATGGTACCGATGTTGACATGCTCCAAAGAGCGGTCAAATTTTTCCTTTTCAGCCATTGGAAGTATCCTCCTTTAATTCAAACAGATAAAATAGCCTGTTGTAAGGCTATCATACTAGATTTTTCAAGAAAAATCAAGTATTTTGCGCGAATTTGTGCAGAATCAGCCCTTATTGCGCTCGGTCATGATCTTATCTGCAACACTCTTGGGAACCTGCTGGTAATCAGCCGGCTCCATGGAGTACTGGCCACGGCCCTGGGTCTTGGAACGCAGGTCAGTAGCGTAACCGAACATCTCGGACAGAGGAACCATAGCGGTGACACGGGCAGTGCCATCGGTGGATTCCTGGTTCTGGATCGCGCCGCGGCGGCTGTTCAAGTCGCCAATGACGTTGCCCATATACTCGTCAGGAACAACAACGTCAACCTTCATGATGGGCTCCATAATGACGGGATCAGCCTTCTTCATAGCATCCTTGAATGCCATGGAGCCGGCGATGGAGAACGCCATTTCAGAGGAGTCAACTTCATGATAGGAGCCGTCCCACAGAGTGACCTTGACATCCACGACGGGATAGCCAGCCAGAATGCCGGACTTCATCGCGCCCTGGATACCGTTGTCAACAGCGGGGATGTATTCCTTCGGGATTGCGCCGCCAACAATACCGTTGACAAACTCATAACCCTTACCCGGGTTGGGCTCAATCTTGATCTTAACGTGACCATACTGGCCCTTACCACCGGACTGACGTGCGTACTTGGTTTCCTGGTTAGCATCCTTGCGGATGGTTTCACGGTAGGCAACCTGAGGTGCGCCAACGTTAGCTTCGACCTTAAACTCGCGGAGCAGACGGTCCACGATGATTTCCAGGTGGAGCTCGCCCATGCCGGCGATGATGGTCTGACCGGTTTCTTCATCGGTCCAGGTACGGAAAGTCGGGTCCTCTTCAGCCAGCTTAGACAGGGCAATACCCATCTTCTCGCTGCCAGCCTTGGTCTTGGGCTCGATGGCAACGCGGATAACCGGCTCGGGGAAGTTCATGGACTCGAGGATGATGGGATGCTTCTCATCGCACAGGGTATCACCAGTGGTGGTGTTCTTCAGACCAACAGCAGCGGCGATATCGCCAGCGTAGCAGATGTCGATATCCTTACGGTTGTTTGCATGCATCTGCAGGATACGGCCGATACGCTCGTCCTGATCCTTAACAGAGTTGTAAACAGTGGTGCCAGCCTCAACGGTACCAGAGTACACGCGGAAGAAGCACAGCTTACCGACATACGGGTCAGTCATAATCTTGAATGCCAGTGCAGAGAACGGCTGATCATCGGAAGAAGTGCGATCTTCTTCCTCGCCAGTCTCCGGGTTGGTGCCCTTGATGGCCGCAACGTCGGTCGGAGCGGGCATATAATCAACGATTGCATCCAACAGTTTCTGAACGCCACGGTTCTTGTAAGAAGAGCCGCAGACAACAGGAACGATCTCGTTGGAAATAGTAGCCTTACGCAGAGCAGCCTTGATTTCTCCCTTGGTCAGCTCTTCGCCGTCCAGGTACTTCATCATCAGCTCTTCGTCGGTCTCAGCAACAGCTTCGATCAGCTTGTCATGATATTCCTGAGCCTGTTCTTTCAGGTCTTCAGGAATTTCCTCAACGCGCACATCATTGCCCATATCATCATAGTAGATATCGGCTTTCATGTCGATCAGATCGATGATGCCGCGGAAAGTGTCTTCCTGGCCGACAGGCAGCTGGATAGGCACACCGTTGGCATGCAGACGATCATGCATCATCTGTACGCAGCGGAAGAAGTCAGCACCCATGGTATCCATCTTGTTGACGTAAACCATGCGGGGAACCTTGTACTCGTCAGCCTGGCGCCAAACGGTTTCAGACTGAGGCTCAACGCCACCCTTTGCGGCCAGAACGGTAACAGAACCGTCCAGAACACGCAGAGAACGCTGAACTTCAACAGTAAAGTCAACGTGGCCCGGGGTGTCGATGATGTTGATACGATGACGGTTCTTTTTGAACAGAGCCGGATCGTGCTGGGTCTCGGTGTGGCTCCAGTAGCAGGTGGTTGCAGCGGAAGTGATGGTGATACCACGTTCCTGTTCCTGCTCCATCCAGTCCATCGTAGCAGCGCCGTCATGAACTTCGCCGATCTTATGGTTAATACCGGTGTAGTACAGAATGCGCTCGGTGGTGGTGGTCTTGCCTGCGTCGATGTGGGCCATGATACCGATATTTCGGGTCATTTGCAGGGATACGTCTCTCGGCGTTGCCATGGCTTAAACCTCCTCAGTAAGCAGATCAATAACGGTAATGCGCGAAAGCCTTGTTGGCTTCTGCCATCTTGTGGGTATCTTCGCGCTTCTTGACGGCGCCGCCAACGTTGTTGGTAGCGTCAATGATCTCGGCGGCCAGGCGAGCGGACATGGTCTTTTCACCACGGCTGCGGCTGTACAGAGTCAGCCAGCGCAGGCCGAGGGTCTCGCGGCGGGCGGGGCTGACCTCCAGGGGAACCTGGTAGGTGGAGCCGCCGACACGGCGGGCCTTAACTTCGAGGCTGGGCATGATGTTTTCCATGGCCTTCTCGAACATTTCGAGAGGATCGTTGCCGGTCTTCTCTTTGACAGTCTCAAAAGCTTCGTAAACGATCTTCTGAGCGACGCCCTTCTTGCCATCCAGCATGATGCTGTTGACCAGACGGGTGACGAGCTTGGAATTGTAAATAGGATCAGCCAGAACTTCGCGCTTTGCGATTTTACCTCTTCTGGGCATCTTTCTTCCCTCCTTCACATTAATGATATCATCGGTACTCGAAAGTTAAAGAAAACTCCCGTTATGCCACAAAAGGGTCAGCTGACCATTTTATGGCGAAAAGATGTTTCCTTACTTCTTGGCACCGGCCTTGGGACGCTTTGCGCCGTATTTGCTGCGAGCCTGGTTACGGTTTGCAACACCCTGAGTATCCAGAGTACCACGGATGATGTGGTAACGGACACCGGGCAGGTCCTTAACACGACCGCCACGGATCAGGACAACGCTGTGCTCCTGCAGGTTATGGCCGATACCAGGAATGTAGGAGGTGACCTCGATACCATTCGTCAGGCGGACACGGGCAACTTTACGCAGAGCAGAGTTGGGCTTTTTGGGGGTCATGGTACGAACAGCGGTGCAAACACCACGCTTCTGGGGGCTGTTCATGGTGGTGTACTGCTTCTTCTGGGAGTTGTAGCTCTTCTGAAGGGCAGGAGCAGTGCTCTTGGTTACCAGGACCTCACGGCCTTTGCGTACGAGCTGGTTAAAAGTAGGCATTTCTTTTCTCCTTTCTTGATTATTCCGCGCAGTTTTTTGCGGGGGTTGTGCTTCCATTTTGGCCGCACTTGACCCCTTAACTCACGCATTTATTATAATAGCGGATAAACCACGCTCTGTCAAGAGTATTCACAAAAAATATTTCAAATAATCGTGCAAGATGCTGATTTTCTGCACTGTGGGTTCTAATTTTGCACTTAAGGTGTCTCTGAAAACAAAGAAGACGACGGATATTTCGCAAACGCAAGCAGAATTTATGGCAAAGAGCCCTTGGAATCCTTTGCGGATTCCAAGGCTTTTTAACGCAAAATCCCGCTGTGTTTGCAGAAACAGACTAAATTTTCGAATTTTTCAGATACACCCCTAGGGCAATACCGCATAATTCTAAGTGCCGATACGGCGAGCGAGGTGCGGCAGATGCCAAGCCAAAAGCGCAGATAATACTGGATGTCTTATCGAGCATTTTGGCAACGCAGATGCCGTGCCGCAGCCGCCGGAGCGGCGCTTAAGCCGCAAGGCGGGAATTGTGCGGTGTTGCCCTAGGACTTTCCCCTGCTTATTTTGCAGCTTCCAGCTGTGCCACGCAGGCTTCGGCTTCGTCCAGAATGCGGCCGAACTTATCCAGGGCAGCATCCACCGGGGCGGGGGTGGTCAGGTCCACACCGGCATGGCGCAGCTCATCCAGCGGGTAAGCGCTGCCGCCCATGTGCAGGAACTCCAGATACTTCTTAACAGCCGGTTCGCCGTTCTTCAGGATGCCCTCGGACAATGCCACGGCAGTGGAATAGCCGGTTGCATACTTATAAACATAGAACGGGCGGTAGAAGTGCGGGATACGTGCCCACTCGTACTGTACTTCGTCATTCACAACCAGCTCCGGTCCAAAGTAGTCCACAATGAGCTTCTTGTACAGATTGTTCAGGGCGGCGGGGTTCAGGGCTTCGCCGCGCTCGGCCATGGCGTGGGCATCGCGCTCAAACTCGGCAAACATCGTCTGGCGGTAGACGGTTCCCTTGAAATTTTCGAGGTACTGATTCAGCAGGGCCAGGCGGGTTGCGGGATCCTGGTTCTTTTCTGCCAGCAGGTGCTCAATGAGCAGGTTCTCGTTGACGGTGGAAGCGACCTCTGCGACAAACAGGGTATAGTCGGCATACTGGGCAGGCTGGGTATGGCGGCTGAACCAGCTGTGCATGCTGTGGCCCATCTCATGCGCAATGGTGGAAACGCTGTCCAGCGTACCGGTAAAGTTGCACATGATATAAGGGTTGGAATCATAGCTGCCGCCGGAGTAAGCGCCGCCGCTCTTGCCCTTGTTGGGGAACACATCGATCCAGCGCTCGGCAAAGCCCTTGCGAACGATGGTGCCGTACTCTTCGCCCAGCGGTGCAACGGCATCCAGAACCATCTGCTTGGCCTGGTCATAGGTGTAATGGGCGCTGACGCCCTTGGTCAGCGGGGCGTACACATCATAGTAGTGCAGCTCGTCCACACCCAGGATACGCTTGCGCAGAGCAACATAGCGGTACATATCCGGCAGGTGCTTGCGCACAGTAGCCACCAGGTTATCATAGACCTGGCCGGGCACGTTCTCCCCTGCCATGGACATGGCGCGGGAAGATTCATAATGACGGACGGAGGCTTCGGCGGTAGCGGTCTTGACAGCGCCGGAGTAAGAGGCAGCCAGCGTGTTAATGTGCTGGCGGAAGCTCTTGTAGTAGCTTTCAAAGGCATTCTTGCGCAGCACGCGGTCATTGGAGGTTTGCAGCAGGATGTAGTTGGAAGCGGTCAGCTCCACATCGTTGCCCTCGCCATCCTTGACGGAATCGAACACCATGTCGGCGTCTTCCAGGTTATCGGCAACATTTTTCGGGGTGCCGAATGCCTCACCGAAAGCAGCCAGCAGCCTTTCTTCCGGGGCGGTCAGGGTGTGAGGCTTTGCACGCAGCAGGTCTTCCAGAGCAAAACGATAGGGGGCAACCTGCTCGTCAGCCATGATGGCATCCAGGGTTTCCTGCGGCAGTGCCAGGATTTCCGGCTGAGCATAGGCGATGGTACCGACAGCCTTTACATATTTGGCGGTAGCGCGGGCATCCATGCTCTGGGCGTCATCAGCACGGGTATCCTCGCTCAGACGCAGGCTGGTGTAGACAGCCAGGTTTTCCAGTTCACGGAACACGCCGATTTCTGCATCATAAAATTCACGAATGCTGGCAGCGTTGTTCAGCTTGCCCTCCCAGGCAGCCAAAGCTTCAATTTTGGGGTCAATGGCGGCAAAAGCCTTTTCCCATTCCGCATCGCTGGCGTACATTTTGGTCAGGTCCCACTGGTACTGCGGGTCCATCTCTTTGCGTTCTTTCAATGCTTCCGACATGGCGGATTCTCCTTTTCTATATGGTGTCTTTCTGAGCCAGTCAGGGAAGCGTTCTCCCCTGCCCTCCATGCAGGCACCATTCATCCTGCACAGACAAACCCAGTATAAAAGTATTATACACCAAATGTTAGAAAAAACAAATCCGTTTTTATTTAAGGCAATACCGCACAATTCCCGCCTTACGGCTTAAGCACCGCTCCGACGGCTGCGGCACGGCATCTGCGTTGCCAAAATGCTCGATAAGACATCCAGTATTATCTGCGCTTTTGGCTTAGCATCTGCCGCACCTCGCTCGCCGTATCGGCACTTAGAATTATGCGGTATTGCCTTAACAAAAAGCCTGCGCAGAAACAGTGTTTATGCACGGTTCCTGCACAGGCTCATTTCTCTAACTTTCTTTATTTGTCATTTGCCCGGCTTTCCAGCAGGCTTCTTACTTCTCCTGCCAACGCTTCACTTTCATTTGTCGTAAAGATACAATCAGACTGATCTTTCCTGATTCTGAAAAACACCTGATAGTCTTTATTTCCGCAGAACGTCAGCACATCCAGCACGGGCTCGCTCTCCCCTGCCTGATAAGTAACCCAGAAGCGCAGCCGCAGTGGATTGGGGGTGATTTTTCCCGCCTGTTCATTGGTCACACCCTTGCGGCAGACAAGATATGCGGTTGTATTCCCCTGGTCGTAAGGCAGGTCCACCCGCTGCATATAAACACCATTTCCCATTGTTTCGCAGTGCTGCATCCATGCAGCAACCTCGGGGTAGCTCTGCCATTCCTCCTGCGGCATACTCCAGATGGCCTTGCTTTGGTAGTTTGCTGATGCCACAAAAGCAACGCTCCATAGAACGAGTGCCAGCAGCATTGCCGCTATCAGATACAACATTCTTTTGCCTGTTGATTTTGCAGCCGCCACAATACCGCTTTTCCCTATTGCTATCAAAAAGAGCACAATAATTAGAATCAGCAAGAGCAGCAGAATCCCCACTGCCGCGCCAAGCCCAACAAATTGCAGAGCAAACCACAGCAGAATTGCCGCTGCCGCAAGCAGCATCCACTTCTGCTTTGCTGTCAGGCTTTCTGCTTTTTCTGTGTTTGCTAATGTTCCCGATTTTTCCGTTCCCGTTGTCCCTTCTAAATCAGTCGCTTCCATATCCGCTGCTTCCAACGGAATTCCCAGCAGCTGCCGCAGCATAAACAGGTTGGCTGTGCCGGGCAGAGCTTTCCCTGTTTCCCACCTTGCCACAGCCTGCCGTGTTACGCCCAATTTTTCTGCCAGCATTTCCTGGGTCATGCCTTTTTCTTTCCGGGCGGATGCAATTTTCTCTCCCAATGTCATGGTGCTATCCCCCTTTCTTTGGGGCCAGCATAGCACAGCTGTACTACTATTTTCAAGCAACTTTGTATCACTTTTCTGCCACTTTTCCGCAATAAGCAGTTTCATTCCCCGCAAAGCAGCATAAAAAATCCCCCACAGCACCCTTTCCGTTCGCAGTTGCCCGTGCGGAGAATGCTGTGGGGGATGTTATGTTTTATTGTCAGGCTAAGCTTATCAGATAAGAAAAGTCTTACTTTTCAGCGTGGTCGTAAGCGCTGCCTTCGGCATCGCGGATTTCCTCGGCGCGAGCCAGCTCTTCTTCAACCTCCGGCAAACCGGTTCCGGCGGGGATCAGCTTACCGATGATGACGTTCTCCTTCAGACCGGCCAGCGGGTCAACCTTGCCCTTGATGGCGGCTTCGGTCAGAACGCGGGTGGTTTCCTGGAAGGATGCAGCGGACAGGAAGCTGTCGGTTGCCAGGCTGGACTTGGTGATACCAAGCAGGATCTGACTGGCCTGGACCAGCTTCAGGTCGGTTTCGCCTGCATCAATGCGTTCCTGAATCTTCTCGTTCTCGATCATCACATCGCGGCGGTTGACAACGCTGCCCATGATGAACTCGCTGGAACCTGCATCGTCAATGCGAACCTTACGCATCATCTGGCGGACGATAACTTCGATATGCTTATCGTTGATTTCAACGCCCTGCAGACGGTAAACCTTCTGGACTTCGCTGATCAGGTAGTTCTGGGTAGCAATGCGGCCCTTGACAGCCAGGATATCCTGCGGATAAGCATGGCCTTCGGTCAACAGTGCGCCCTTGACGAGCACATCGCCCTCCATCACCTTCAGGCGGTGGCCGAACGGGATCAGGTAGCTCTTGGTAACCGGTGCGCCGTTATCGTCAACACCGGTCACTTCAACGTGGCGGCTCTTCTTGGTATCGTCAATATGGACGGTACCGGCGATCTCGGACATGATAGCCATTGCCTTCGGGCGGCGGCTCTCGAACAGTTCTTCAACACGCGGAAGACCCTGAGTAATATCTTCAGCAGATGCGATACCGCCAGTATGGAAGGTACGCATGGTCAGCTGAGTACCGGGTTCGCCGATGGACTGTGCCGCAATGATACCGACGGATTCACCGACCTTAACGCACTGGCCGTTGGACATGTTGGAGCCGTAGCAGCGGGCACAGACGCCAACGTGAGCACGGCAGGTCATCACGCTGCGGATCTCCAGCTCGGTAATACCGGCAGCTTTGATCTTTTCAGCGTCGAACATATCCATCATCTTGTCCTTGGACACAATGAGTTCGCCGGTCTTGGGATCCATCACGTCATGCAGAGCATAACGGCCAATCAGACGCTCGGAGAAGCTTTCGATGGTAGCGTTGCCTTCGCTGATCTCGCTGACGAGGATACCCTCGGTAGCGTGGCAGTCTTCCTCGCGGATGATGACTTCCTGAGAAACGTCAACCAGACGGCGGGTCAGGTAGCCAGAGTCAGCAGTACGCAGTGCGGTATCGGTCAAGCCTTTACGAGCGCCTCGAGAAGAGATGAAGTACTCCAAGATGTTCAGGCCTTCGCGGTAGTTTGCACGGATAGGCATTTCCAGGGTTTTACCTGCGGTGTTAGCCAGCAGGCCGCGCATGCCGGCCAGCTGCTTGATCTGGTCCATAGAACCACGAGCACCAGAGTCGGACATCATATAGATGGGGTTGCGCTGGTGGTGGGTCTTCAGGTTGGTAGACAGAGCGTTGGAAACTTCCTCGGTAGCTGCCTGCCAGATCTCAACGGTGTTCTTATAGCGCTCTTCATCAGAGATAAGACCACGGTTGAAGTTCTTCATGACCTTTTCAACCTTCTTGTCAGCCGCAGCCAGGATCTCCGGCTTCTCTTCGGGGATGATAGCGTCAGGCACGGCAACGGTGATGGCGGAAAGGGTGGAATACTTATAGCCCTGTGCCTTGATGTGGTCCAGCATGATAGCGCAGCGCTTGGTGCCATGCTTTGTCAGGCAGCGGCTGATGATGTCGGGCAGCTTCTTCTTGGTGACCTGGAAATCGACTTCGTAATCGAACTTATGTTCGGGGTCGGTGCGATCCACATAGCCCAGATCCTGCGGGATGGGGGTGTTGAAGATGATCTTGCCGACAGTGGTGGTGACAATGGCGGTTTCGGGGCCGTTGCCAAAGTCCATGGTGCGGCGCACCTTAACGGGAGCCTGCAGGGTGACGATATGCTCGGCGTAAGCCATCAGGGCTTCGTTCTCATCGCGGAACACCTTGTCGTGGCCGGGGTCTTCGGGGTTGACCATGGTCAGGTAGTAAGAGCCCAGGATCATATCCTGCGTGGGCACGGTGACGGGTTCGCCGTCAGACGGCTTCAGCAGGTTGCCGGAAGCCAGCATCAGCATCTTGGCTTCGCGCTGTGCTTCGGTGGACAGCGGCAGATGGACAGCCATCTGGTCGCCGTCGAAGTCAGCGTTGAAGGGGGTGCAGACCAGCGGGTGCAGCTTGATGGCGTGGCCTTCGACCAGAACGGGCTCAAATGCCTGAATGCCCAGGCGGTGCAGGGTAGGTGCACGGTTCAGCAGAACGGGATGGCCCTTGATGACGGTTTCGAGAGAGTCCCACACCTCGGTGGAAGCACGCTCGACCTTTTTGCGGGCAGCCTTGATGTTGGAGGCAATGCCCTTCTGGACCAGGTCCTTCATAACGAAGGGCTTGAACAGCTCCAGAGCCATCTCTTTGGGCAGACCGCACTGGTACATCTTCAGCTCAGGGCCGACAACGATAACGGAACGGCCAGAGTAGTCAACACGTTTGCCCAGCAGGTTCTGGCGGAAGCGGCCCTGCTTGCCCTTCAGCATATCGGAAAGGCTCTTGAGGGCGCGGTTGTTGGGGCCAGTGACCGGGCGGCCGCGGCGGCCGTTATCGATCAGGGCGTCAACTGCTTCCTGCAGCATGCGCTTTTCGTTGCGCACGATGATGTCGGGAGCGCCCAGCTCCAGCAGGCGCTTCAGACGGTTGTTGCGGTTGATCACGCGACGGTACAGATCGTTCAGGTCGGAAGTCGCAAAGCGGCCGCCATCCAGCTGGACCATGGGGCGGATATCCGGCGGAATGACCGGAACAACGTTCAGGATCATCCACTCCGGGCGCTGGCCGGACAGGCGGAATGCATCAACGCACTCCAGGCGTTTCAACAGGCGGACGCGCTTCTGGCCGGTAGCCTTTTCCAGTTCCTCATGCAGCTCTGCGGACAGAGCTTCCAGGTCGATCTCAGCCAGCAGCTTCTGGACGGCTTCGGCGCCCATGCCGGCTTCAAAGGTATCCTCGTACTTTTCCCGCATCTCCTTGTACTCGCGTTCGGTCAGGAGCTGCTTTTTCTCCAGCGGAGTAAAGCCGGGATCGGTAACGATATAGTTTGCAAAGTAGAGCACCTTGTCCAGCTGGCGGGGGCCGATGTCCAGCATCAGGCCAATGCGGCTGGGAATGCCCTTGAAATACCAGATGTGCGAAACGGGTGCAGCCAGCTCAATGTGGCCCATGCGCTCGCGGCGGACCTTAGCGCGGGTAACTTCGACACCGCACTTATCGCAGATCTTGCCCTTATAGCGGATGCGCTTATACTTGCCGCAGTGGCATTCCCAGTCCTTGGTAGGTCCAAAAATGCGCTCGCAGAACAGGCCGTCGCGCTCCGGCTTCAGGGTGCGGTAGTTGATGGTTTCAGGTTTCTTGACCTCGCCATAGCTCCAGGCACGGATCTGGTCGGGAGAAGCAAGGCCGATCTTGATAGAATCGAACTCTTTATTTTCCATTCAGCGAACCCTCTCATTTAATCGTGACGTAAACAGCATTCCGATCATTCACCGTCGAACAGGTCGTCGCCATTGTCGGCTTCGATCTGTGCCAGAGAAGCTTCATCCGGCTCCTCATCGCCCAGGTCGTCGTCAAAGCCTTCATCGGCATCCTTGACACTGTAATCATCCTGCAGCTCGCTTTCCAGCAGAACGTTATCACCGATATCGCTGTTGTCAAAGTTGGCATCGTCATCGTCATATTCCTGACGCATATCAACAGCGTTGCCTTCCTTATCCTGAACAACAATATCCAGGCCAAGGCTCTGCAGTTCTTTCAGCATAACGCGGAAGCTTTCGGGGATGCCCGGATTCGGCACATCTTCGCCCTTGACGATTGCTTCGTAGGTCTTGACACGGCCCACAACGTCGTCAGACTTGACCGTCAGGATTTCCTGCAGGGTGTAAGCCGCGCCATAAGCTTCCAGAGCCCAAACTTCCATTTCGCCGAAACGCTGGCCGCCGAACTGGGCCTTGCCGCCCAAAGGCTGCTGGGTAACCAGAGAGTACGGGCCGGTGGAACGGGCATGGATCTTATCATCAACCAGGTGATGCAGCTTGAGGTAGTACATATAACCGACAGTAACCTTGGAGGGGAACTTTTCGCCGGTACGGCCATCGTAAACGGTGGTCTTGCCGTCATCGGTCAGGTCGATCTTGCTGAAATCGATGATGTGGCCCTTATCGCCCATCAGGCGGGGCAGCTTGGTGGGATATTCCGGTGCATGGTCGCCATGCCACTTATCGCGGGCTTCGGCCAGGCAGTCACGGATATCGGATTCGTGCGCGCCATCGAACACGGGGGTCTGCACATGCCAGCCAAGGGCCTTGGCAACATAGCCAAGGTTGACTTCCAGCACCTGACCGATGTTCATACGGGAAGGAACGCCCAGGGGGTTCAGCACGATATCCAGCGGGGTACCGTCAGGCAGGAACGGCATGTCCTCCTGCGGCAGAATGCGGGAAACAACGCCCTTGTTGCCGTGACGGCCTGCCATCTTATCGCCAACGCTGATCTTACGCTTCTGGGCGATATAGACGCGCACGCAGGTGCGCACGCCGGGCTGCAGCTCGTCAGAGTTTTCGGGGGTAAAGACCTTAACATCCACAACAATGCCGTAAGCACCGTGGGGAACGCGCAGGGAGGTATCACGTACTTCCCGTGCCTTTTCGCCAAAGATGGCGCGCAGCAGGCGCTCTTCGGCGGTCAGTTCGGTTTCACCCTTCGGGGTAACCTTACCAACCAGAATATCGCCGGTCTTGACTTCGGCGCCGATGCGGATAATGCCGCGGTCGTCCAGATCCTTCAGGGAATCATCGCCGACGTTGGGGATATCACGGGTCACCTCTTCAGGTCCCAGCTTGGTATCGCGGGCTTCGCTCTCGTACTCCTCAATGTGGATAGAGGTGTAAATATCCTCGCGGACCAGCTTTTCGTTCAGCAGAACAGCGTCCTCATAGTTGTAACCTTCCCAGGTCATGAAGCCGATCAGAGCGTTCTTGCCCAGAGAGATCTCGCCGTCCTTGGTGGCGGGGCCGTCAGCCAGAACGTCGCCCTTCTTGACAACATCGCCCACATAGACGGCGGGGCGCTGGTTGACGCAGGTTCCCTGGTTGGAGCGCATAAACTTAATCAGTTCATAGGTATCGGCGGAGCCGTCTTCCAGACGGACAACGATCTTATCTGCGTCAACGCTTTCAACGGTGCCGTCATGGGCAGCCAGCACGCAGACACCGGAGTCGGTAGCAGCCTTGTATTCCATGCCGGTAGCAACCAGAGAGCGCTGGGTAACCATCAGAGGCACAGCCTGACGCTGCATGTTGGAGCCCATCAGAGCACGGTTACAGTCATCGTTTTCCAGGAAGGGAATGCAGGCGGTAGCCACAGAAACCATCATTCGCGGAGAGACATCCATGAAATCGACCTGTTCACGGGCAAATTCCTGAATGTCGTTGCGATGACGGCCGGAAACGCGGGGGCGGACAAAGCAGTTGTTCTCGTCCAGCGGTTCGTTGGCCTGTGCCACGATGTATTCATCTTCAACGTCGGCGGGCATATAAACAACTTCATCGGTAACAACGCCTGTTTTTTTATCCACGCGGCGGTAAGGTGCCTCAATGAAGCCGTACTTGTTGATCTTGGCGAAAGATGCCAGATAGGAGATCAGACCGATGTTGGAACCTTCGGGCGTCTCAATCGGGCACAGACGGCCATAGTGGGTATAATGAACGTCGCGGACTTCGAAGCCTGCGCGGTCACGGGACAGACCGCCGGGGCCCAAAGCGGACAGACGGCGCTTATGGGTCAGCTCAGACAGCGGGTTGTTCTGGTCCATGAACTGAGACAGTGGGCTGGAACCGATGAACTCACGGATGGCAGCCACGACCGGGCGGATGTTGACCAGGCTCTGCGGGGTGATCTCGCCGGATTCCTGGTTCTGCAGGGTCATGCGCTCGCGCACAACGCGCTCCATACGGGCAAAGCCGATGCGGAACTGGTTCTGCAGCAATTCGCCAACGCTGCGCACGCGGCGGTTGCCCAAGTGGTCGATTTCATCGGTCACGCCGATGCCATGGTCAAGGCCCAGCAGGTAGTTGACGGAAGCAAAGATATCGTCAACGGTAACGGTGCGGCTGATGAGCTTATCATGATTCTTGGTCAGCAGTTCTTTCTGCTCTTCCGGATCGGAGGTAGCATCCAGAATCTTACGGATTTCAGCGAAGGAAGCGCGCTCGTTGATGCCGCATTCCTTCACGTCAAAGCTGAAGAAACTCTGGGCATCGACACAGCCGTTGGAGAACACGATCACATTGACCGGATCCTGGCCCTTGCGCTCCACGATAACAGTAACGCGGGAAACACCGGCGTTATCAATTTCAACAGCCTTTTCGTGGTTGATGCGCTCGCCCTTGGCGGCCAGCAGTTCGCCGGTCAGCGGGGCAATGATGTCCTCGGCAGTCTTATAGCCCGCAATACGGCGGGACAGGCACAGCTTGTTGTTCATCTTGAAGCGGCCAAAACGAGCCAGGTCGTAACGGCGCGGATCAAAGAACAGCAGGTTGATGTGGCTGCGGGAGCTTTCCACCGTCGGCGGCTCGCCGGGGCGCAGCTTGCGGTAGCACTCCAGCAGGGCTTCCTCTGTGGAATGGGTGATATCCTTTTCCAGGGTGGCGTTGATTTTGGGTTCAGAATCGCCGAAGTACTGGCGGATCTGCTCATCGGTGCCAAGACCCAGTGCGCGCAGGAAGGTAGTAACCGGCAGCTTGCGGTTTTTATCAATGCGCACATAATATACATCGGAAGAATCGGTTTCGTATTCCAGCCATGCGCCGCGGTTGGGGTTCATGGTTGCGGTGAAAAGGTCCTTGCCGGTACGGTCCTTGCTAGAAGCATAGAACACGCCGGGCGAACGAACCAGCTGGCTGACGATAACACGTTCTGCACCGTTGGAGATGAAAGTGCCGGAATCCGTCATGAGCGGGAAATCGCCCATGAAAATTTCCTGTTCCTTCACTTCGCCGGTGCTTTTGTTCAACAGGCGCGCAGTGACATAAAGCGGCGCAGCATACGTTGCGTCACGCTCTTTACATTCTTTAATGGTATATTTGGGGTGCTTGTCCAGACGGTAATCGACAAATTCCAGCGAGAGATTCCCGGTGTAATCCTCGATCGCGTCAATGTCGTGGAACACTTCGCGCAGGCCCTCGTCCAGGAACCAGTTATAAGAGTTTTTCTGGATCTCGATGAGGTTGGGCATGCCAATCACTTCGTTGATGCGGGAAAAGCTCATTCTGGAGGTTCGACCGTTTTGTACGGGCTTGACCTTTACCATAAAATGCGACCACTCCTATTCCGTTCAGATTTGTTTTTGGCAAAAGCGCTCCGCCGAAGCAATGATTTTCTTGGAACATTCGTCGTTTTTAACAAAGTTTGAAAAAACGCGAAAAAATCAAAATTCCTTTAGGGCGCTCTATTCCATTTTGTGATACTATGCCAGTATACCAGCCAAAAAGCTGATTGTCAAGGGCTCTTTTGGCATTTTGCGTGTTTTTTTATCAGGCAATTGAACGCCCGGCTGTGTGTCACATTTCTTTTGGCAAAGTGCTATTTTTGCATTTCTTCTGCCACTTGACAAATCCTTGAAATGCCGCTAATTGGCACAATGCCCAATTACCTTGTGTGTTTTTTGTATGGGTTGCAGCCTGCGTTTTTTCTGCATTTTCCCGGTTTTTACGCTTTGCAAACAAAAAGTGCCCTTCCCGCCGTTATCCGTGTGCAGGGTGGGCACTCGTCTGTTTTTGGTGTTATGCGTTTGATGCCGGGCCCGCCACACGGGTATTTACACCAGCTCCACCCGGTATTTTTGCAGCCAGTAATTCAGCTGCACAAACCAGGCAATGGTCTGCGGGGTGGTCATCAGCTGGCCATACCAGGGGGTCGCAGTCTCGGCAGCGGTCAACAGCTGTTCCAGCGCTGCCCTCTTGGCAATACGCAGCAGCGGGGCATCCGGGTCCTGCATCGCACTGCGCAGCATGGCGCTGACAGCGTTCAAATACGCCGGGTTCCATGTTTTAGGGTAGGGGCTCTTTTTTCGCCACAACACTTCCGTGGGCAGCACGCCCTGCATTGCCTGGCGCAGCAGGCCTTTTTCGTGGCCCTCGTAATCCTTATATTCCCACGGCACGCTGTACAGGTATTCCGCAATGCGGTAATCGCAGAACGGCACGCGCACTTCCAGCCCGCTGTACATACTCATTCGGTCCTTGCGGTCCAAAAGGGTCTGCATAAACCAGTTAAAGTTCAGGGCAAACATCTGGCGCATCCGTTGTTCCAGGGGATCCAGACCGGGGCGGATGGAAGTTTGCTCCAGCGTGGCGCGGTAGCCTTCATCAATATACGCCGCCGGGTCAATGCCGCCGAACACCTCCGGCTTAAAAAAGCTGATCCTGTATGCCGTGCTCTGCGCCCAAGGGAAGCCATACCGCTCCCGCACGGTCTTATCCCTGTACCAGGGGTAACCGCCAAATATCTCGTCTGCGCACTCGCCGGAAAGTGCCACGGTGGCTGTTTTACGGATCTCACGGCAGAACAGCAGCAACGAGGAGTCCACATCCGCCATACCGGGCAGGTCGCGGGCGTCCACCGCTTCCAGCAGGGCGGCGGCCAGTGCTTCGCTGTCCAGCGTTACCCAGGTATGCTGCGCGTTCAAGAACTGGTTCATGGTGCGGATATACGGCGCATCCGGGCTGGGCTGGAAATGGGTGGCGTGGAAGTACTTTTTGTTATCCTGATAACCGACCGAGAAAGTCTGCAGCGTTTTGCCCCGCGCCGTAAAGTGGGAATCCGCGATTGCCGAAATCAGGCTGGAATCCAGCCCGCCGGAAAGGAAGGTTGCCACCGGCACATCCGATACCAGCTGCCGCGTGACGGCATCCATCACCAGGTCCCGCACTTTGGCTGCGGTGTGGGTAAAATCATCGGGGTGTTCGTGGTCGGTCAGCTGCCAGTAGCGGCGCACGGTGAGGCGTGGCGCACCAACCTGTGGCACAGTGTATTCTGCGCAGCAGCCGGGCTTCAATTCCTGCACATTGCGGAACACCCCGCACCCCGGCGTGCGGCCGGGGCCGAGCAGCAGCACATCGGCCAGCCCATGGGCATCCACCTGCGGCGGGATCTCCGGGTGGCAGAGCAGCGTTTTCAGCTCGGAAGCAAAGATCAGGCTGTCCCCGCGCAGGGCATAGAACAGCGGCTTGACCCCGATGCGGTCCCGCGCCAGAAAGAGCTTTTGCGCCCGCTGCTGCCACACAGCAAATGCAAAAATACCGTTCAGCTTTTCCAGACAGTCCGGCCCCCACTGGGCAAAAGCATGTAACAAAACCTCAGTATCGGAATGGCTTACAAAGCGATGGCCCAGAGCCGCAAGCTGGGCGTGCAGCTCCGGCGTGTTGTACAGCTCGCCGTTGTACACCAGAATGTATTTCTCCCCGCCCTGATCCAGCACCATGGGCTGGCAGCCGTTTTCCAGATCCACCACAGCCAGCCGCGCATGGATCAGCGCCGCATGGCCGTGCAGGTACATTCCCCGCTGGTCCGGCCCGCGGCGTGCAAGGCTTTTCTGCATTCGGCAGTAAGCTGGGTAGTTGGCTGCATTCTTATTTGGGTCTGCGCTGATCTGTCCGGCAATTCCACACATCGTTATCCCCTCCCCTATATCATCAGGGTAATCGTATGCTGTGGCTTTGTCATTTATGCCTGCTGCACACAAAAATACACCCGCACCGCCGGGCAAACAGCAGTACGGGTGCAGATGATTTTAATTTGCTATTTCTAGAATCACGGCATCAATCCAGGAAGTCGCGCAGCTTTTTGCTGCGGCTGGGGTGGCGCAGCTTGCGCAGGGCTTTTGCTTCGATCTGGCGGATACGTTCACGGGTAACGTTGAACTCCTTGCCCACCTCTTCCAGCGTGCGGGGGCGGCCATCTTCCAGGCCAAAGCGCAGGCGCAGGACCTTTTCTTCACGCGGGGTCAGGGTTTTCAGCACATCGGCCAGCTGTTCTTTCAACAGGGTCTGGCTGGCGGCTTCGGCGGGAACGGGGGCTTCCTCATCGGGGATAAAGTCGCCCAAGTGGCTATCTTCCTCCTCACCGATGGGGGTTTCGAGGCTGACGGGTTCCTGTGCCACGCGCATAATCTCGCGCACTTTGTCCACCGGCATATCCAGGCGCTCGGCAATTTCTTCGGCGCTGGGCTCATGGCCGTTTTCGTGCAGCAGTTGGCTGGAAACCTTTTTGACCTTGTTGATGGTTTCCACCATATGCACAGGGATACGGATGGTGCGGGCCTGATCCGCAATGGCGCGGGTGATGGCCTGGCGGATCCACCACGTTGCATAGGTGGAGAACTTGAAGCCCTTGGTATGGTCAAACTTTTCAACCGCTTTGATCAGACCCAGGTTACCTTCCTGGATCAGGTCCAGGAACTGCATACCGCGGCCCACATAGCGCTTTGCAATGGAAACTACCAGACGCAGGTTGGCTTCGCTCAGGCGCTGCTTGGCGCGTTCGCCGTCCTTTCCGCCTTTCTGGATATCCAGGGCCAGCTGCACTTCCTCATCGGGGGTCAGCAGGGGCACGCGGCCGATCTCTTTCAGGTAAACCTTAACGGGGTCATCGATGGTAATGCCGTCCGAGGTAACGGTATCCTCAAAGTCATCCATCCCCTCCTCGCCCATATCGGCCACAGCGGACATATCAGTGGCGTCATCATCCACCACTTCAATGCCGTTGCTTTCCAGCTCTTCATACAGCTTTTCCATCTGCTCCGCGTCAATAACACGGCTGCTTTCTTCCATAGCGTCACTGATTTCGGTGCTGGTCAATTTGCCTGCACGGCGGCCCTGTTCAATCAGGTTGCGAATCGAATCTTTCTTTTCTGCCATAAGTAGTTTCTCCTTTGGTTTTTATTCTGCCCATCTTACTGGAACGGGATAAAACAACATGGTTTTGGCCGGGTGGAAATTATTCTTCCGGCGGGCGTTCGCCCACTTTTTTGCGGGCAAGGGCGGCAAATTTCTGCCGGAATTCATCGTCTGTGGTGCCTGCCACCTGGGCGCTTTCGGGGTTTGCGGTCTGCAAACGATCCAGCAGCATATCAATATCCCGGCGGGTCAGGCGGGTATCGGCGTTTTGGGCCTGGGCCAGCATCACCTGGCTGTAGGCTTTTTCCTCCAACAAGGGGGAAAGGGTCGTGGCGTTGGCGGGCTGGCCGCGGGCGGCGCAGTCGTAAATCGCCTTGATTGCCTGCTGCATTTCCGGCAGCACCACCATGCCAAGGTTCAGCCGCTCCCGGATGTAGGGGATGGCGCCGGCATCCT
>ULXB01007604.1_pt1 | contig 48131 bp, 27 predicted proteins | sample 1960901 | NCBI WGS metagenome assembly ULXB01 (sample SAMEA4835828, study PRJEB28245) | human gut metagenome | biome: gut microbiome; material: fecal sample | place: Denmark | collected 2008
GCTCATCAAGAGCGCGGATGTCATTCTCGCCGACGAGCCTACGGGTAACCTCGATGCGGAAAACACCATGAAGGTCATGGACATTCTCAAAGAGATCTCCAAGACCAAACTCGTCGTTATCGTCACGCACGAGATCACGCTCATCAAGAAATATGCCGACAGCTACATAAAGCTTGTAGACGGCAGGCTGGACGAGAACACCGACCTCGGCGAAGTGTTTGAGTACGATACCGAACACAACAATATCTATGTGGACGAAAAGCCGCGCGGAGAGGTGAAAGAAGGCGCGCTGGACATAGAATTCTACGGCGAAAAGCCTACGGAAAAAGATACCGTTCAGGTTTTCAACGATAAGGGAAACATCTACATAAAGGCGGGTGTGAACGTCACCGTTCTGGACGATAAGAGCGAGAAGAAAATCATCTTCCGAGGCGTTGAAAACGGGCAGACGGATGAACAGAGTAAGAGGTTTGTCCCCGATTTCAAAAAGAGTACGGCAAAACATAACGGAAGGCTGTTTACGGCAAAAAGCGTATTCAGATTATTCCGTTCGGACGGGAGCGAACGCGCCTATTCGACGGCAAACATCTTCAAGCAAATCTTCATCTTCGTCATCGCGGCGGTGCTGTGCTTTCTTTCTCTCATGGCGTTCGAGGCTGCGAACACGAGAATTGAGAATAAGGTACTTGACAGTGACAGCGTGTACGTCAACATGAATACCTATACCGACCTGCGCACGCTGGATACGAACCTGTACGAGAATATAGATTTCTTTGAAACGCAGTACAAACAGGGCGGTTTTTCGTATAACGAGATTGCCTCGCTTTCGGGCATATCGGCGGACTATGCGCCCAAAGCGATCGAGGCAGACGACACGGCGGAGAGCGTCGGGCTTATCTACGGCGCGATGCCGGAGGAAGGGGAGGTGCTCATTTCCCGCGCGCTCGCCGAAACGCTGAAAACGCAGTTCCGCCTTCCGGAGCTAAGCAGCGACCGCGCGATGCTCCTTGTCGTGTTCGAAGGGGAATACCGCGTAAGCGGAATAACCGACGGCGATACGCCCGCGGTGTACCTCAATAAAGTGGACTATGTAAACTTCCTCGGCGTGTACAACACGGTGCAGTTCAACGACTACAACAACCTGTTCTTTGCCGCCGACTTTGCGGGAACGAGCTATACAAGCGAGATTCTTTTGTCCGACAGCTCTACGCTCGGCGACAGCGAAGTGACGGTGGAGATCAACCGCAATTCGCTGTATAAGATGATGAGCGACACTACGCAGGCGGATTACCTCGTCAACGTGACCAATTCCCGCCTCGCGTCCACGTCGGGCACATCCACGGCGATCCAGATCGTGGGCAGCCGCCCGATGTATGTGCAGCGGTTTGAAATAACGCGCGACGTAATGGATACAGATATCCGCATTTACGTCAACGAAAATACGCTTGCAAATATATTCGTAGCCTTACAGCCGGACATCGACGCATTGCAGGGTACGACCTCTTCCGCGGGCATTGCCTCGCAGTTCTATTTCGAGATAAAGACGGGCGGAGGGGAACAGCTTGCCTCTCTTACGAGCACGCTCTCGCAGCTCGGCATCCGCAGTATTGACATCAACGCGCTGTATGCGAGGGAGAACGCAGAGATCATGGGCGAAGCGACAAGCAATCTTTCCATTTTCTTCGTCGTGCTCGCGCTGCTGCTCATCGTATGGTTCTTTATAGAAAAATCGGGAAGCATACGCAACAGCAAAGAATACGGCATTTACCGCGCGATCGGCGTGAACAGGAGCAATCTTCTGTTCAAGGAGATGCTGACGGCACTCACGAGCAACATGATAGGCTATCTCGTATTCTACCTCATTGTGTTTGCGCTCATGTGCGTGCGGTATGCGGTCATGAACGTGGCGTTCGGGCTGTTTGTCGGCATTGCGCTGGGCGTTATGGCGGCAGGCGGACTTCTGATGCTTGCAATATCGCTTATCCCGTATCTGTTTGTGCTGTGGCAGACGCCCGCGCAGATACTGTCCCGTTACGACATATGACGGGCTTTACAACATAAGGAAACAACCGGAAACGGTTATTTCGCAAGAAAATATATTTTATAAAAGGAGTAATTTTTATGGCAAAGATCAAGAACAGAATTCTGATCATTCTGGCGCTCGTGATGTTGTGCGCGGTAGGTTTGTTTGCTCTGTCCGCATGTAGCGGCAGTGAAACGTACACCGTCACCTTTATGGTGCGCGAAAACGGCACGACGGGCGACTGGCAGCAGTACACGACCGTCGATACTAACGACGACGGCTCGGTAACGCTCCCCGCCGAACCTACGGTGGAGGGCTATACCTTCCGCGACTGGTACACCGACGAGGCTTGCAGCGCGGACAATGTGTTCGACGAAACCAAAGTGACGGGCGACATCACCGTCTACGCGCTTATGGCAGAGGCGAACGTCACGCTCAACATTACGGACGGCAGCGGCACCTCCACGCAGGTTGCGGGTACTCTCTCCGCGCTTTCTCAAACGACGGCGGAGCAAGAAGCCGCCGCAGCCGAAGACAACCTCACCTTTGACGGCTGGTACACGGACGCCGCATTCACGCAGAAGTATTCCGACGGCATGGACGCCACCGCGCTTTACAGCAGATATATGGCTAAGATTACCTATGATAACGGGTATGAAACGCTGTACAGCGAACTTGTGACACCCGGCACATTGACGAGCGCGCCCGATGCAAGGGTGGATGACTTTGTAAAGCGTTATATGGACGATGAAGATATTTCCTACAACAATTCGGAAGGCAACGCCATTGACTTTACGTCGGACACGTTTGACGAAAACGAAGTCGTGACCGTACTTTGGAAAACTCCGGGATTGCAATATGAGAAGATTGAAGGTACTGATAATTATCGCGTTTCCGTCTTTGACAGCTCGGATCTTACCTATCCTGCGGTATCCATTCTTTCGAAAGACGTTACGATGAAGGACGGTACAAAAGGGAATGTCGTTGCAGTGAATACAAATTTGGATCTTGGCAGATTCAGTCAAGCCGAAGTCTTTATTTTCAACGATGGCATCAAATACATAACCGGTTTTTATTCGGGTGAGTCGCTTGCAGGCTCTGCAATAAAAGAAGTTTATCTTCCGTCTACGCTTAAAGTCTTAGAAAATTCATTTAATATAGTAAATGGAGAGCTGGAGTCGCTTGAGCTTCCCGCTGGACTGGAAGTCATTATAGACTGTTTTTGGGGTGATGCGATCATCGCCGAAGGTTTTTATCGTGAAAATGGGATCGATTGTGATATTGTTGTGCCTTCAAGCGTGAACAATATGGTGGCTGTTCCCAAGACGCTTGATATATCAAATAACGGTAATTTTGAGTATGATGCTGATGGCAGACTTTACTATGTGAACGGCGACAGTAAAATTCTCTGCTCAGAATATCAGTCGAACGTTACGGATGACGGCAGACTTGTCGTGGAAGAGGGCGTAACGGGCGTGCAGGTATATCTGCTTTCTACAATGGACTTTGACTACCTTGACTTGCCATCTACTTTCTGTGAGGTAGGCTATAACAATGCTGCCGAGGATTATTCCGCATATACGGGCAATTTGCTTACGCCGCAGGCGGTGATCAACAATCCTGAAACCCAACCCGTTGAAGGCGCAAGCAGATATTCTTACGCGATCGTTTCCAATCTCGATGAGATCACCTATGTCACGATCGATGCCGCGGCAATGCCCGCCGGTGTAAGCGACTATGCGTTTGTTTCTACTTCGGGCGTTCCCTATAACGGCAGCGAATTTGAAGATGACGTCAAAGTTGTGCTCATCGGCGATGTGACGGCGGGCGAAGCGGTAGAAATTCGTCTGACGGTTTCTTTTGTGCGAGACAATGAGGTGCGCACTCAGCAATTAACGGGCTATAAGAGCGGAGACACTCTTAGCGTGGCGGAGATCCTTGAAAAAGCTGACGTTTCCGAAAGTCGGTATGACGTAACAGTAAGCAATATAGGTAAGGAATACAAAGACGGTGTGATCTCTTCCAACATGTATATTACCGTTGAATGTTATGCAAAAACTGGTGGCTTTACCTATACACCGAATGCAGACGACAAAACAGCAACTGTTACCGGGTTCGATAGAAATACCGCCGAACAGCTTACCGACGGTACATATCGCGTTAATATCGATATGATAGACGGATATATCGTAACGGCGATTGCGGACGGCGCATTTAAGAATGTCGGCGGCGTTTCCGAAGTGTATATCGCAAACACAGTTACAAAAATCGGCGCAGAAGCGTTTATGAATATGGGCAATTTAAGGCTTGTGGATATTGCTCCCGGCGGACTTTCCGTCATCGGTGAAAGCGCCTTTGAAAACGCCGGCTGCGTGCAGGATTCCGACGGCAATTGGGCGGTCAACGCCGAAGGCGGTGTGGATGAACTTACCATGATTCTGCCGCTTGCAAATCTCACCGATATTCAGCCGTATGCGTTCAAAACGTTGGCGATAGAAAAGTTCACGCCTGTCGCGGGTGAGGAATCGCGCTATATTATCCGCGGACTTCCGGGAGCAATGGAAGGCGAATATGTCGCGAACAATCTGAAAACAGGCGAGTTCTATTGGGCAATGGGCGTAAGTAATATGTATCTTGAAATCGTCCAATATGTAAAACAGGGAACAGAGAAGGCCTCTGACGGGTCGGACGTTACAGTAATCGATGCGAAATTGATTGCGATTGCCGGCGGCGATACCTCAACAGGTTTCACTTTCGGAGTGGGTTGGTCATTGCGCGCCGCGTCTTACGCATCGTATTTTCCGGCGGTTAAAGCGGCTGTGATGCGTTTCGAGGTTATGGAAGGATCTGTTTATTTTATTTCCTATCCCATTGAATTTGGTGTTGTTTCAAAGGTGCATGCAAACGCATTTACCGATATGAGGTATAATGCCACCGGGGATCAGCAAGATAATACGATTTATTGGTATGGTCCTGAAGACGACACATGGCTTTCGCAGGAAGATTTGCAGAGTCAAAATTCTGCAATTTTTGAAGAAGGCTGGTGGGAAGGTGTTCCTAATTCCCAAAACACAATTACAAGTAATGCTGAAACGGACGGCAATACTATTTTAGGACAATAAATCAACAGGAGTCCGCGCCCGTCTTCGGGCGGGCGCGGATAAATTTTTTAGGCAAACAAAAAATGAAAAAGAAATCTATCCTTGCAATACTCATCGCCGTACTTTGTTTTTCAGCCGTATGTTTTACGGCGTGTTCGGGCTATGACGGACAGACGCCGCAGGACATTTTGGAAAATGTTTACGGGGATACGGAATATACAATATCCTTTGTGGCGGAGGACGCGGACGCGCCCGTCGCCGATATGACGTACACGGCAAAGAGTATGCCTGCTTTGCCTACGCCCGCAAGGGTGGGGTATGTCTTTTCGGGCTGGTATTTCGATTCTGCCTATACAAAGCCGTATTCCGACGGGATATTGTATCTCTATATGCGCGATGCGGTGCTGTACGCAAAGTGGGAGCAGGAGTCGTTTTCCGCCGACGGCACTTACGACATAGATTATAGTGCGTCGATTGTGGACGGGACGCTTGTTCTCGGAACACTTGCGGAAGAGTACGGGTATAAAAATTTTGCGGACGATATTGTGGCGGACGAAACGTATATCGAAAAGACGGACGACGGTCTTCTTCTGAAAATTCAGTACGACTGCCGTGCGCTCGAACCGCTTTCACTTTCCGATTATAAATCGTATGAGGTGACGCTCGCTTCTGCGCTCAACGATTCGGATATTTACATAGCAGATACCGTCGATTCGTACACGGATACGATAAAGACGCTTTATATAGATATTACGGGTATGGATCTTTCCACACCCATCTACTTCTACGTTTCCACGATAAATTGGGAGACGGATGGGCTTACGGACGAGCAGCGCCTTGCCACGCAGACGACGTACACAATAGAGTTTTCCGTTGAAAGGATGATAGGCTTTTCCCGCCCGTTTGAAGATACGTCCGTGCCGCTCGAAGACGGGTATTATCTTGTCCGTACCTATATGTCGCAGCTCGACATGTCGGAAACGATGATGAACAGTTTCAACCCCGTCTATTCGTATATCATTGCCGAAGGCGGAAACTACACGCTCGTAAAACCACTGTATCCATATTTTGGCATTACGGAATATTATCTGGGCGAACTTCTCGAACCTCTTGCGGCGAACTATTACGACAGAATGGCTACCTTTATGCCGTGGCAGGTGTGTTACGAAGTCGATATTTCCGATTATGAAGGGCAGACGGGCGTCGAGTCCGATTACTATCCCGAAACATACAATGCGGGCAGGTATAAAGAGTATTCCGTGGAATTTCATGCCGAAACAGGTAACTGTTACAGTATCATCGACCTCGGCGATAATTTGCGGACGGCGCTTGTACTTTCCGGCTCTCCGACCGGGTTTATGGAAGTGGCGGTCGATCTGGGTGAAATGCACACTTTGATGACGATAGATTACGAGCATATCGTAAAGCTGACTACCATTGATTATGAGCCTTTGGAAGGGGACGCCCTTATCGCCGAAGAAGAAATACAGTATTATCCGGGAGATATAGACGATCTGAACGAACGCGGCAAGACGTTCGACGCGACGGAAGAATACGGACTTTCCACGCGAATGATAAACTACTTTTTCACGGCAACGGGGCTGAACAGTTCATATCAGTCGCGGACGGCTTACGACAGCCGCATCACCGTTGCGCCCACCGCCTCGACCAACGCGCAGACGGTAGCAAATTCCCGCTATAATATCGCGTATTTTTCGGTTTCGAGCGAGATTTTCGGGTATGATCCCACAGTCGCTGCCGAATGCGGAGAAAAACTATATTACGATTCCATGACGCTTGGCACGTTTACATCCGCCAATATGCGCGAATTTGACGAGTATCGCCTCGGAAAATCGTACCGGGCGGGGCAGTCGGTCGTGCTTTCCGAGCTGTATGCAGAAAAGGTGGACTCCGACGCCGATTTTAACACCGTAAGCTGGCAGGCATACCGGATGGTGAATGGCGAGCCCGATTTTGCGCAGCCCGTATCGGTTGACGGTTCTTTCGTTATGGAGGAAAGCGTCGCTATACTTTTCTCGTCCGGCAGTGCGGGGAACAGACGAATTTCGCTTGTCGAAGCCGTACTGTACGAGGAGCCGCAGATAACGGTGGAGGGGAATTGGAGCCTTTCGGCGGGAAATAAAAATACCTATGTTACGGACGAAGCGATCACTTTGGACAGTGAATACGCTTATCCCGTCGTGACCTACATATGGGGAGCAAAAAGCGGGAACTTTGTCGGCGATTATTATGACAGCGGAACGTCGGGGCTGAACGATCTGAAAGTCGCGTATTACACGGAAGAAAACGGCGTCTATTATCTGCATGCCGTCTCGCGTGAAGTGTCGGATTTTACAATGACGACGGATTACAGGCTGGTCGTCTATGAAATCTCCAACATTTACGGAGAAAAGCAGTATATTTACTTTGAGTACACCGCAGACGGGGTAAACGACACGTTTTTCAGCGTGACGGACGATGAATCCGGCAACGGTACCATGTACGATTCCGGGACGTTGGAAGAAGATACGAACGGCGCATTGCTCGGCGCGGCGGCAAGCGCGACGGGGTATCTCAACGCCGAGAATTATCTCGACGAATTGCTGCGGGATTATTATCTGCACACTTCGAGCGGCGATTACAAGTTTGCGCTTTCGTCTTATCGGCTGTATCTTGACGGAAATTCGTCGGAACATTCTGCGGATGAGATGACGGAAGGGCTTGCAAAGCAGTTGTGGCAAAGCATATCTCAAAGCAATTTCGCGGTTTTAACATTGAATTACACGCGGGGCGAGCATTCCTTCACGATGCGGTATGTTGCCCGCATCACATTCAGCGGAAACAGGGATTTCCGTTCCGTTGACGAGGAAGACTACTTTACGGGATATGAATACACGTTCATCCGTCCGTATGTATATGACATGGAGGGCAATTCTCTCGGCGCTCTTACGGTAAGCGCCGCAAAGTATGCTTCGCTTGACAGCAATGAAGTGTTAAACAACGTGCAGTCGGCAAGGGCGGTGCGCTTGTCGCTGTCGGGGCAGCAATATTCGATGACTTTTTCGGAAACGGGAAAATACAGACTGACTTACATGTTTTCGATATCGCTTTCCTCAACGGAACGAGTTTCGTTTACGCTGACGCAGGATGTGTATGTGCTGGACGGTCAGGGCGAAGTGTCCGTTACATATGTGACGGATGAAGAGCACCCGTTCTCCGACGGAATCATGCGCGATGCCGTGGATTACACTTTTGCCGACGGCAGCAAGGGGTATGCCTATACGCAGACGTATAGTTTGTTGCAGGCGGTACGATTGCTTTCGTATTCCGATTTTGCCGCGGGAAGAGATATCTTTTTCGGCTGGTCGATGGAAGAAAACGGTTCGGCCCGCGCGGCGTCCGTTATTTCGGCAGGGTATTCGATCACCGATTTTATCTCTCGTTTCGGCGACAGCGATCCCGTCGTTTATGCGATATGGGATCCCGGTATTACGGTTACGGCAGTAGCGAACGGACAGACTCAGCAAAGGACGCTTTATATGAATTCGAGCGGCGTTTATGTCGTCGATTTCAGCAGTTTTCAGGCGTTGGCTCCAAGTGGTTACAACTTTGTCGGTTGGACGGGAGGTTTTCTCGGTCAGTCAATCGTAACTGGCAGATATACGATTGAGGCAGTTGACTATGACGATCCCGACCTAACAGAATATCTGACAATCACTGCGGAGTTCAGAGAACGTCTGCTTGTGAGTTATTCAATTGACGGTCAGTATTCCAACAGTTTCTTCCTGCGTGAAGAGGTGAATGACGGGTACTATGTTTCCGGCGTAAAAACACCCGTTGCGAAAGACGGATATACCTTCGTCGGTTGGCATATTGCCGTAGTGGATAATGACGGAACAATCACGGATATAGGAGAAATCTTTGACCTCGCAAATGATACTGTGGATTCTGAACTTTGTAATAGTACGGGCACAGCGATCGGAAGTACCTATAAGATGTTGCAGCTCGTCGCCGTGTTCGAGGATGCGGAGGGAAATGAAGTATGGTAAAGAAGAGAAATAAACTCATCGCGTTTTTCGTCGCATTGTCTATGTGCCTTATAATGCTTGCCGCCCTTATGGGCGGCGGGCTTACGGCATATGCGGAAAGCCCTATTGCAAGTTCGGACGGCGTGTATTCCGTTCCTGTCAATTTAAGCGGCCTTGCAATGGGTGCGGACAATTTTTCGTCAAACGCTACCGTTGAAAAGAGCGGCGATAATTATTACATGACGTTTGGGCACAGTTCGTCCATATCAAATCTCGTGCTGGAAAGCGGAAACAAGCAGACCGGTTATACCGTGCGGACGGAGAACGGCTGGACGTATTACACCTATACCATGTCCGCGCAGAGATTGCAGAGCAGCCTTTCCTTTTCGGCGTATATCAACGCCATGAGCAGAGATGTCAGCTTTACTATTACGCTAAACCTCGCAAACGGCACGCGCACAGGAGATTACGTTGATGTCGGCGAACGCCCTGCGGAGTATGTTCCCGTCATCACTACGACGGCAGGCGATACTCAAATGGAAAAGGGAGCGACCTACGTTTTGCCTGCGGCAACGGCTGTTCTCGGCGACGAGGTGTGCGAAGTAACGACAAAAGTATTTTATGGAGGAGAAGAAGTCGCTGTTGACAGAAATCGTTTTACTCTTGAAAATGCGGGAGAGTATACCGTAATATATCGCGCAGAGAGTTCGGCGTACAAAACAAATCTCGGCAATAATTCATACAGTGAATATGCTTTTACTGTCGTCTCCAAAGTCGGGGCAACGGTGCTTGCAAAATTTGAAGATGAAAGCGGAGCTCTCTCGTCGGGTACGGCAATTCAGGCAAGCAAGATTACAGTCGGTACGTCATACGAGCTTGCAGCGGAAAAGATGAAGACGATTGCGGATAACTTTTCAGTGATGAGCGTTTCTTATTTTACAGAGAGCGGAGAGGAGGTAACTCCGGGCGGAAATGTCTCGCTGTATCTGGTGGCTGATATGACCTATGACCGTAATAAGATCGTCGTCTATCATTTAAGCGAGGACGGAGAACTGACGAAAATCGATTGTTCGGGGTACGGCAGATACGTGAGGCTACAAACGGATAAAACGGGTACGTTTATCGTCTGTATTCCCGGCGTGGCGTTTGTCATGCCGATGTGGGGTTACGCTCTGATACTTATCGCGTGCGTTCTTGTGCTTGGAGCAGGAATTACGTTGATAATCATTTTGGTGCGTAAAAAGAGAAAACGAAAGGCAAATGAGGTGTAAAAAGAAACGAATACAATTAAAAACAGGAGCGGGGATAAAATGAATGCTCAAAAAAGAAAAGCCGCTATACTATTGGCAATTATTTCATTCTTTCTACGTTCATCAATAGATCTCCTAGAAATAAAAGACTGGTACAGATTATTCGCATTTCCTGTCATAGAGAATATTGCAAAATCCAACTTTGCAGCTTTTTCAAAAACATCCAAAAATTCTTTTGTTTGCAATAAATCCAAGCAATTAAAAACCATTATGGATAGGGTAGTATTTTTATCCACTAAACCCAGGCAGAGTCGCGATTGAACCCGCGGCTCTGTTATTTTTGTATTAAGGGGGTTGCCGGAATCATAATCGATACCGAAGTATATGTTCCTCAATTGTCAGACTTCTACTTGACGCAGAAAAGAGATGAACACGGTTTTTGGTGAATTGTCAAACCAAGTGCAACACTTTTTGAGAAAAAGTTCAAATAAATCTTGTGGTTTTTGGAAATTTAATATCTTTTTCGGTCTGGCGTTAATTAACGCCAGATTTTTTTTCGAGCGTTTTCGGAGAAACGCGAGAAAGATTATGTCCCTTAGGGTAGAATTCTTTCAATAATCCGTTTAGGTTCTCGTTCGTTCCTTTTTGCCAAGCACAATATGGATCGGCAAAGTACATTTGGCAATTCAATGCGCTTTCTATTTCTCGCCAGTTAGCAAACTCCGAACCCCTATCACAAGTAATTGTTTTTACTGCTCCTTTCGGTAGTTGAGATAATGCAGTAATAACAGCCTTTGCAAGTGTACTGCCTTTCCTGTCAGGTAACTTTATCGCTATGTAAAACCGAGTTTTTCTTTCTGCAAGGGTGGCAAAACAAGCGCTTGTTTTGCCGCGCCCTGAAACTACCGTAGCTGCTTCCCAATGCCCAAATTCATTACGTTTATATACGCTTTTATCCCTTTTCCGTATAGATTTACCAGTGGCAAATCGCCCGCCGTTCCCAAGTCTTTTACGAGTTTTTCCTTTCTTTCTCAACACTTTGAGAATCCCTTTTGCTACGTAGCCTTCATACAACCAACGGTATATCGTTTTATGACAAGGCATTTTTAATTCGCATGGCGTATTTGCGATTTGCTCAGGCGACCACGTTGCTTGCAGTTTTTCTGTTATGTATTCAACTAGCTTTTCATTCCCGAACATACCACGATGACAAAAACGACGCCTAAACAAATACTTTTTATGCGCAGTGTGGGGATAGTAGGTGTTGTATTCGTATCTATTTGTATAGTTTCTTGCAATCTCGCGCGAGATTGAGCTGGGGCTACGCCCTAAAAGTTTTGCAATTTTGCGAAACTTAGTCCTTCCGTATAGTGTTTTCGTAGACAAGTTCGTTCTTCTATGGTAAAATGGCGGTAGCAGTTCATATATTTCTCCTTGTTGTTTTTTGTCCGGTAAACTTATTATAACATAGATTTATATGAACTGTCATTTTTTTTGTAAGGTGTTGCACTTGATAGTATAATTCACCATAAATCGGAAAGAAAAACTCTTACGGACAGATTGTCTTTGACTGTTGTCAAGGAAAAGGAATAATTTAACTGCTTATGAAATATAAAGGAATAATTTTCGATCTCGACGGAGTGCTGGTGCATACAGATAAATATCATTATCTGGCATGGAAGCAGATAGCCGATCGTCTTGGTATATATTTTGATGAGAAAATAAACAACAAGCTGCGCGGAGTTTCGCGCATGGCCAGCCTTGAAATCATTCTTGAAGGAAGCACGAAAAAATTTTCTGACGAGCAAAAACAAAAACTTGCCGAAGAAAAAAACTCTGTTTACAGACAGTATCTTGAAGGACTTACGCAAAGAGATCTTGGGGAGGGCGTGCTTCAAACTCTTGACAAATTAAAAACAATGGGGCTTAAACTTGCTGTGGGCAGCAGCTCACGCAATGCCGTATTGATATTAAAAAAGACCTGTATCTATGGTTTTTTTGACGCTGTATCGGACGGCAATAATATTGTAAAACCCAAGCCTGATCCGGAGGTGTTCATAAAAGCAGCTGATATGCTCGGTCTTTTGTGCGGACAATGCCTTGTAGTGGAGGATGCCGTTTCCGGAGTGCTTGCCGCAACGGCGGCAAATATGGATTGCGCCGCCATAGGCGATGCCGCAAAGCATAAGATAGCAACTTATAATATTGAGAACTTTTATCAACTGGTGGAAATAGTTTCTTAGGAAATAATACGGAGAGAAAGGAGTTATGAAGGAGTTTGGACAGGTAGTGTTATCGATGATAATATTCTTTATTCCGTGAATAACCGCCTTAAAGAACGTAAAATTACGAGAAATCCTGATTGCAAAAGAAGAAAGCAATTATAAACCTTTTCATGTGAAAATAAAATACTCTTCTGATTGCAGCGGGATATTTGCGTGTGTTTATCTTGATAAAAGGAGCAAAACTGTAAAAAGCTTAATAAGTTTTGACTTTAACTATGCTCTTTATTTTTAATTATCTCCAATGCCGTGCGTGGGGGTGAAAGACGCGCGTTCAAGGCAAAGCGTTTTCAGTCTTTGTATGTTATGCAACTGTTTTGTACGCAATGCAAGCGTATGGTTGACTTGCGCATTAAGTGCGATGCTGCGCGATTAGGGATAAAACGCTGTTCTGTACGCGACAAATAGTGATTTTAGTGCCCAACGACAAAAGCGCGAATGAAAGAAGCGTTTATAAGCGTCTTTTCTATATTTAAATAACAGTACGCTTAAAAGAGGCGTCATTATTTAAATAACAGTACGCTTAAAAGAGGCGTCATTATTTAAATAACAGTACGCTTAAAAGAGGCGTCATTATTTAAATAACAGTACGCTTAAAAGAGGCGTCATTTTTTATTTTTAAAGCGAATTAAACGCGTCGGGCGAGCGAAATGCGTCAACGGTTTTCTGAAAGTTTCGAAAAAAAATAATAATTTACATAAAAAATTTTTCGAAAAATATTGACAAGGAGGAGAAAGACGTGTATAATCTAATTACATAAACAATCGGAGGAGAATAAAAATGGGGAAAAAATCTAAATTGTTTGCCGTTTTGATGACTCTTTTGCTTATAGTTGCGGCGGTGGGATTTGTCGCCTGCGACGGAGGGAAGGTAACCAAGTACACGGTTGCGTTCCAAAGCAACGGAGGCAGTCAAGTGGCAAGTGTTACGCTTGCGGAGGGAGAGGTTTTAAACGAACCTACCGCCCCCACGCGTGACGGATACGAGTTTGACGGCTGGTATAAGGACGCCGCGCTTACCGAAAGAATGACGTTCCCTTTCACCATGGGCAAGGAGAGTTTCAATCTTTACGCCAAATGGAAAAAGGGTGATTACACAATTACTTTCGACAGCAACGGCGGCACGGAAATTTCCGCAATTTCGTCGCCTGCTTTCGATAAGGTAGAGGAGCCTGACGCTCCCACGAAAGCCGACCGCGTGTTTGCGGGCTGGTTCACGGACGAGGAATGCACCGTTCCTTTTGATTTCGTCATGCCTAACCGTGACCTTACGGTATATGCGCGCTGGCTTAAGCTGGAAGAAAAGACTGCTTTCGAGTTTAATTCCGACTGGATAAGCGGCGATCGTACGGCATACACTCTCACCGAAGAAGACGGAGTGACCACGATAACCGCGCTTGCCGATAAAGGCACATATTCTTACGTGGGAATAAAGATTCCTTACAACGTTAAAAATTACGGCGCGTTTGTGTTTACGTTTACGGGCACCGCGGACGAAGAGGTGCTTATCAAGTGCCAGAACGGCGGAGTAACCACCGTTGAGACCCGCGTCGCCATGAACGGAAAGGAAAATCAGACATACGTCTGGACGGTTAAACCCGAAAACCTGACCGACGGCCGGGCGGCAATGAACTTTTACCTGTTCCTGCGTCCGGGCCTTGAGGGCGAAGGTGCAACCATTGCAATAAAAAGCCTTAAGATTTACCGCGTGCTGGGCGAAGACGACCCCTATCAGTCCGCTTTGTTCTTTGAGACCAACGGCGGCACGGCGGTAAGCCCCATGTTTGCTGAAACCGGAGCCACTATTACCGCGCCCGCAGACGAGCCCGTTAAAGCCGGTTACGATTTCGAAGCGTGGTATGCCGACGCAGACCTTACGACGCCTTACGTTTTCGGCACCATGCCCGAAGGCAAGACTTTCGTTTACGCGAAGTATGCGCCCAAAAACGAAGTAACTCTTACTTTTGTAACCAATGGCGGCACGGCGGTAGAGCCTCTTACGTTGCCTGCAACGGCGCCCATCGACGCACAATACATACCTACGACAACTAAAGACGACGTCATTTTCGACGCGTGGTACTTCGAACCCACGTTCGAAACCAAGTTCGACTTCAAGTTCATGCCTGCTGAAAGCAAGACGCTTTATGCGCGTTGGGGCGTGCTGGAGGAAACTTCCAAAATCGAACTTTCCACCGAGATTGCTTCCGCAACCGGTTACACCATGACCGACAACGGCGACGGAACCACTACCGTTTCCATAGCTGCGGGCAAGTCCACTTATCAGATGTTTACTTCTTATCTCGAGCTTAACGCGAAAGACTACACGTATTTCAGAATCACGTTTACGGGTACCGAAGGTAAGAAGATACTGTTCAAAACCCAGAACGGCGGAGTAAAAGCTACCGAAGTTAAAGTCGACATGACGGGTGAGGAGCAGACTTACTTGTGGAAAGTGGCTCCCGAAAGCCTTCCCGACGGAACGGCAGGCGCGATGAACTTCTATATGTGCCTTGACCCCGGTACCAAACACGACGTGGCACCCGACCCCGCAATCAGCGTTACCGTTACTTCCATAGAGCTTTTGCGTCTTAAGACTGAAGGCGCAAATGACAGCTACGCCGTGCATTTCATGGCTGACGGCGGCCTTGTGGACGACAAAGCGGTTCCCACTGCTTTCTATGAAGCGGGCGAAACCCTTGCGCTTCCTGCTCCCGAAAAAGTAGGACATACGTTTGACGGCTGGTATACCGATCCCGAGCTTACCGAAGCTTTCGCGGAAACGACCATGCCCGAAAGAAACATTATCCTTTACGCTAAATATACCGCTACCGCAGAGCCTTTTGCATTAAGCAAGGAAAACTGGACGGTCGTTGACCCCGAGTCGACTTCTTACGCGGTAACCGCGGTGGAAGAGGGCGCTAAGGTTAATTTTGACCACACCAACAACGGCGGCTGGGACAATTACAATTCCGGCGCATGCTACAACGTCACCGACCATCCCATTGAAAACACTAAACTCACCCTTTCTATTGACCTTGTGGAAGCCAACTATGCGTCCAAGGGAACAAGACCCGGCATCGTCATCGAGGTTTACCTTTATAAAGCCGAGGATAATTATACTTTCAACGGCAATCAGTTCAAGACTACTGCGTTCCCCACGGAGGGCGGCTCGGTAGATATCGAAATCGACCTTGTCAATCCCAAGGGAGCAAACGCAGCCCAGAAGCAGTACCTCAGCGAAATGCTTGAGGACGGAAACTTCGGCATAATGGTCATCATCATGTGCGGTTTCGATAAAGCGGATTACGGCAACGGTAATTTCATCATTACCGAAGCGGTGTTCAGTTAAGGAGGAGTCAATATGAAAAAAAGTTTGATTTCCATACTGGTTTTGATTATGGTTTTAAGTTCGGTTTTTATGCTTGCTTGTAAAGAACCTACCGAAGAAGTAATTCCCGCTCCCGCTCCCGAAGGGGTTGAGGCGGAGTCGCTTGGCGAATACGGCAAGGTGACGCTTTCTTTCGGTGCGTTCAGCGACATTCACTTCAGCAGCGTTTGCGACAAACAAGTCAAAGGATATTATCCCAAAGCGCTTGCCGACATCATGAAGTAGACGGGCAACCGTCTCAGCGCCGTAACCGTTTCGGGCGACTTTTCCGAAGGTTTCGCCGCCGATTACGACACTCTTATTCAGTATACGATAGCGCGCGTGGGTGACGAAGTTCCCCTTATCGCGTCTTACGGCAACCACGAGGGCAACGGCAAACACTTCCAGTACGAGGCAAAGTTCGGTAAACCCGTGGACAACGTGACGGTGGTAAACGGCTACAACTTCATTTGCGTGGGCGCTCATTCGGGCGATACCTACACGGAGGAACAGGCTGAATGGCTGGACGAGCAGCTTGCAACCATGACCGCCGCCGACCCCGATAAGCCCGTGTTCATTCTCATTCACCATCCCGTAAAAGGTACGCATGACGATTGGACGCAGGTTAACGGAAATCCCGAGCTTCAGTCTACGCTGGTAAAATATCCTCAGGCGTTCGTGCTTTGCGGACATCAGCATCAGCCGTTCAGCGCGGATTCGCTTTGGAAAGGCGAGTATATTTCCTTCCGTAACTCTTATCTTCGCAACGAGACCGAAGGACAGTACGCCATTATCCGCGTTACCGACCTTAACTATGTAGTCATCAAAAAGTATTCCATTAAGCCCGGCGACATTGCTCCTACTTATATGGGCGACGATTACGTCATTAATCTCAACGAGTTTTACGACTCTAAGGAAACTGCAGCCTGACGCTTGCGTTTTCAGCCCGTTTGTAGTATAATTTTCAATATGAAAGTAACCATTTCAGACATAGCCAAAATTGCAAAATGCTCTGTCAGCACGGTGTCAAAGGCACTGTCCGACTCATCTGACCTCAATGTTAAAACCAAAGAGGAAATATTGAAGTATGCGGTGGAGCTCGGGTACAATTTCTCCCGTAAAAAAGCAAATGCAAAGGGAAAAATAGCGGCGTTTGTGCAAAGTACCAAATTGGATACCATCAGGTTCGAATATCAGATGCTGTTCAATTTTAACCTTATTGCCGGCAGAAACGGTTACGATGTGGAAATTATTCAGAAAAACACGTCCGATCACCTTTGGGAATACCGCCATGAAACGGAGGGCAAGGATTACGCGGGAGTTTTCTTACTGCGCACCAGCGATATAGAGCGTGTCAGGGAAGATATTATGAAAAGCTCTTTGCCGATAGTGGCGTTCGATCAGGAATTCGACCGGGAAAACGCCGCGTCGGTGGGCTGCGACAACGCTTGCGGCATTAAACTTGCAGTGCAGCACCTTGTGGCGCTGGGGCACAAAAAAATCGCGTTCTACGGCGGCTCGCCGACGGCGCTTGTGTCGATTGAAAGGAAAAAAAGTTTCATTCTTTCCATGCGCGCAAACGATATTCCCGTTTATCCCGAGCTCATCGCGGAAAGCAACTTTTCCCAGAATTTCGCGCCGTACATAATTCCCGACTTTATAGAAAACGGCGCTACGGCAATAGTGTGCGCATCCGACCTTCTTGCCAAATACGCCGTGGACGAAATCGTCAAAAACGGACTTAGCGTGCCAAACGATATCTCCGTCGTGGGCTTCGACAACGTACCCATAGCCGAGGAAGTCGGTCTTACTACCGTAAACCAGAACATTGCGGAAATAGGAAAAAGCGCGTTTTATCTTCTCGACAACCTCATCAACGGCGTTCCCGTAAACAGACTTACTTTCAGGCCTCGGCTTGTGGTAAGGCAATCTACCTCAAAGCTTTTACCTTAAAGGCGTCGGATAAGGTTATCGACCTTAAAGCTTCAGATTTCTTACGTTTTACACGTAATCAAGACTTTCATTCTTCTTCATACTCCTTATTTTGTCATCGGGCGACGGGACGCATTATGTCCGGTTGTCCTTTGACGTTTTAAAATCCGCGACTGAGTTTGTTTTTATGCCGCGGATTTTTATTATTTTTTTGCTTGTGTAATGACTAAATCATTTCGTTGCTTTTAAGGTGCCCGCGTAGACGTTAAAAATAAGACGCGCGGTTAAAGACAATGGGAAAGAAGAGGGGGGGGGAGTTTAATTCGGCTAGAGAAAAAAGAAACGTTTACTTTAATAAATGCGGTCAGGACGGCGCAAACGCTAACCCCTACAGCGAAACAAACGTTTAATTTAATAACAGCGGACGAGGCGGCCAAAACGCTTACACCGACAGCGAAACGGGAGTTTTAGGGCATAAGGCTTGCGAGGCTTAAAAGGTGCGGATATTTTTATTTGTAAAACCTGGGGGAAAAGCTTACTTTTATAAAAGCAGAAAGCAGCAGATGGTTATGTAAAAAAACCGCAAGTGTAAAAACTTTAATAAAAATTGCGGAGAAACTTTATTTGCCGCTGTTTGGAGGTCAGGACGGCGAAAACGCTTGTCCCGACAGTCAGGAGAAAGTTTTTTAGATAAGACTTACGGGGCTTGAAAGGGAAATGGTTTCATTTATAAAGCAGAGGAAAACGACAAAAAAGGGGCTGAAAAGAAATGGTGTTTTTAATTTATAAAGACAGGGGGACAAAAAAGTTTAATTTTCAAATACCGCAATGAATATAACTATGAAAACATTATTATAGTATATAAGCCGAAAAAAATTTACTTTTGTATAAAACGCGGCACAGGAAAATTATTGTATAAGGCGTTTCGTTTTGCTTTAAAAAACGTAAAAGCCCGTTCGGATAAATCGTGAACGGGCTTTTGCCGGAGTATGAAGAAATGTAGTCTATAGTCAAATTTAATTAATCATTTAATCATGAAGATAATTTCGTTATCGGTTGTTTTCATTTCGTCAAAGGGAATCGCGATTCCGCCTTCGCGATAGGGATTATCGCGGGACGGGGAGAGGGTAATTCCGTTATAAATCGCTTTTCTTTCGTTGCCTTTTACGAATTTCACCGTGATATTTTTGCCTTTTGCGGTAAATCCGATTTCGTGTCCGTCGAATTTATCTGCGGGAAGAACGGGGTCCAGCACGAGTTTGTCTTTAAGGATTTTTACACCCAATACGTCGGCAAACAGTCTTGCAAGGTAAATTCCGCCTCCGCTGGAATAAACGCGCCAGCCGCTTCTGACGGGCACGGAGCCGTCGCGCAGTTTATCGAAGTTTTTGCGGTATTCGTATCTGTCGTTAAAAAGTCCCTCGGAGCTTGAGGAGTAGCAGTTGGATTGTCTGGGCATGGCGTTTCTGACGGTTTCTTTGATGTTTATCGGATTGACCGCCATAAGGCCCCACAGCGCGTCCTCGCTTCTTCCCAATACCGTCATTGCCTCGATGTATCTTATATGCGCGTGTACGTACTGAAGGCTTATTTCTCTGCCTACGTTTGCCGCCTGTTCGGCGCGGACGAATATTTTGCTTACGCCGCCTTCGTATCTTGCGGGTCTGTCCATAAGGCGAACGCCGTCCGGACAGCGCAGATGCTCATCGATAAGCTGCACGTTTTTGTCGGCAAGATTTTTATCGGCCATTCGGGCGATAATGCTTCGGGTAAGGGGCAGCAGTCTTAGGTGGATTCCGCTTGTTTCGTCAAGAGGGTGAAGCATACAGCGCACGTTTTGTTCGTCCATGTAACCGAATCCGGCGATGACCCCGTCTTTTACAAGGTCTTTGTCGAAGGAATTTTTGATGCGTTTTGCAAAATCGGAACACTTGTTTTTAAGGCTTTCATCGGGAAGAATGCTTGCAAGGGAAGTAAGCGTCTGGTAGGCAAGCGCCATCGTCCACGAAGAAATGAGGTTTTGCTTGAGAAATGCGTTGACGGGCTGTAAAGTATCGTCCCAGTCGCCGCCCGCGTAAGTGATAAGTCCGCTGTCGCCGATAAATCTGTTCTCTATGCTATGGAGCGACTTTTCTACCAGACGGGAGAGGGGAAGAACTCCGCCTTGTTTCAATTCTATGTTTTCGCTTAAAAAGCCGTAATCGTGCGTGGCGGCAAGGTAATCGGCAAGCGCCTTAAGCGGCCAGAACACTATATCGCCGTGGCAGTCGTCCGCCGCGAAAGGATACTCGTCAAACATGAACCACTGGGGCCACTCGCCCTCCGCGTTCTGGTAACGGAACACTCTGGCAAGGATTTTCTTTACCGTCGGGAAATGTCCGAAAGTAAGGAAGAACTCCACGGGACCCTGGCAAACGTCGCGGGTACCCCATGCGGCGCCGCCCGTTTGTTCCAATCCGTGGGGGGAAGCGTAATGTACCAGACAGTCGTGCGCGTACCAACGCAGGATAAGGTTGAGTTTAGAGGTGTATTCGTCGTTGGGGCTGATGTGCGCCTTAAGCAAAAGACGGTCGTAGAACTCGAAGAAAAGCTCTTTTTCCTTTGCAAAATCGGCAAATTCGGCTTTTGCGGGCTTTTTCTCGTCGCCTGCTATCGCCATGCGGAAAGAGTCGCCGCTTAATTTTACCGAAAGCAGAGTTTCGTTTCTGGATTTTCCGTCGGCAAAGAATATCGAGTCGTCGCCTTGTATTATGTCGCGGTCGAAAACCGCCTCGTAATTAAGCTCGGGGCAGAAAGAAGTTGCGGGGCCCGAGGCGGGTTTGAAGCGCAGCACGTTGCCCTCGAGGCTTAAAAGAATTTTTCCGGCGTCTTCGCCCATGACGCACTGCATGGTAAGCATAAAGTCGTATTGCTTTTTGTTAAGAGAAGTTACTTCAACGTTGATAAAAGGCTTGTCAAAGCTGTTGAATACGCGTATTTCCACGACGTCGCCGGGTAACTTGTACAAGTAACGGCAGTAATTAAGCCCTATTTCGAAAAGGCCTGCCGTACCCAGGCGGCGGTATTTTCCGTCAAGCTTGACGTAAACGCGTACGCCTTCCGTCCACTGAGTGTCCAAAAATCCGCGCGAAACCGAAAACAGCTTGTGGAACGACGTGTTTCCTATAATGGTCTGCGAGCATATCATGCCGTACATATAAGAGGTGTTGCTCATTACGTTTTCGGGCAGAGAATCGGGGTCAAAGCCGCTTATGGATATATGACCGTGCGGACGCTGAACCGCGCCTTCTTTGTCAAGAGTCGCAACGTAAGCGCCATCCTCGGTAAAAAAGGAGTAAAGTTTTCCTTTTTCGCGTTCCTCCTCGGTTTTTACGGGATACAGCGCGGCTGTTTCTTCCTCGGTAAAGTTTTCGCTGATAAGGACGTCGCCTATTTCGTCCGAATATTTTACGGGCTTATGAGTTTTGCATTCAAAATCTTCTAAAGCCGCGTAATCCTCTTCGATGCCTGAGGGCATTCCTCCCTCCGCGGCTACGGGAAGGTCGTCGCAGGTTTTGAAGTAAAACGCGAAAGTCCTGTCCTTTCCCGGCACGAATTTTTCGGTGCTTAATGCGATGAAAGGCATTTCGTACTGGTGTACATAACAGGGGAGCTGTTTGTCGATAAGCGCGGGCTTGTTTGTGACGCGGTATTCGCTGCCGAAAAACTGCAGCCCGTCGGTGCTGTATCCCGTTGCTTTAATTCCCAGCGTGCCCGCTGTCAGCACGGGGTGACGTCCGCCCATGTTCTGACGGGAAGAGATTACAAAGCCGTAAACGTCGTCTTTAACGGTGTGACCGAGGTATTGCGCCGAATACAGCTCGTTGTTTCTTACGAAACCCTTGTCGCCCACGCCGATGTCCTGAGTGCAAAGGACGTCGATTTCCTTGTCGCCGCTTGTATAAAGCGTATAATACCAGGCGTAATCGTCGCATCTCAAGGTAAGACGGTAGTCGGTTTCGCCCGCGCGGCCTTCGTAAACGGCGCCTTTGTCGCATACTCCGAAATTGCTTAATCCTTTGCCGTTAAGACGGAAAACGCGCGTAATTACGCCGTTGTCGTATTCTCTGATATAAATTCCGCCAATCGCGCCGTTAGCGCAGTCAGCGACAAAACCGGTGTACATCACGCCGTTTCGGATTATTTCCTTGACGTCGCCCGTGGGCAAAAGCGAAATTTTCAAATCTTTTCCCAAGACAAACTCATCCGAAAAAGTATGCAGCTCTTTAAAATTATCCATAAAAAACTCCTGCAGCAAAAATATGTTTTATTGTTATATTGTTCAGAATTTGCGGTTTTAATATTACGGGCCGTAAGAGCGAAACTTACAGCCCGTTAAAAAGCGTATCGATTTTTATTTCATGAATACAAGTTCGTGGATGACGATTGTGTATTCCTCGGTGACTGACGACCCGGGCGAGGGGAAAATCAGGAAGCGCATCTCGGGACCCTCGGTAAGGTTATCTGCGGTAAAGCCGCTCCATTCCCAGGTCTTTTGTTCTCCCGTGCCGGCGTTAAGAGTTTCTTCGTCTGTGCTCGTTTCGATTGCGGCGCTTGCGCCTTCAAGTTTCATTTTGAACGTTACGCCCACGGGTGCGGTGAATACTACCTTGATTTTGGTAAAGTTTTTAAGATTACCGCTTATCTTGGTGGAAACGTATTCCCATTCGGCTTTGGTGGTGGGTACCGTCAAAGTGGTGGCGCCGTTGTCGACAAGTATGCTTATGTTGCCGTCGTTAGCCTTAAAGCCGGAATTGATGTTGAACGTTTCGCTTGTGCCGTCGTAAACAAGGGGCAGAGAAACCGAACCCTTTTCGTTTACCACAAGTTCGGGATTGGGAGCAAGGTCGGAAAAATAAATTTCGGTAAACGTGATTTCCGCGCTGTAGTCCTTGGTTCCCGGGCCCGCGATAAAGGTAAGTTTGGTCGCGCCTTCCATTGCCTTGTCGTAATCTTCGTAAGTAAGGTCAAATTCGAAAGTCTTGGGTTCGGAAGAAAGTTCTACCGTGACTTCGGACTTGCCTTCGCCGCCCTCGATGGGGGGAAGAGATTCTATTTTGAAAAGAAGTTTGGTAGGCTCGGTCCTCTCCTGGCCGTCGGCAACTACCGTGGCGCCCGACGAATAAGCGGTGACCACAAGCTTTTTGTAAGAAGACAGGTCTTCCGAACCCAAAGCATAGTATATGGAATCGTATTCGGTAAACTTATCTACTTTAACCGTGGATTTAAGATTTTCCAAAGTGCTTTTGTCTTTGTTGACGTAAGCGTAAAGACCCGCGTTGTCGTTTTCGGGACTTACGTCTACCGAGTTGGCGTCCGTCCATCCCGTAGCCTTATCCCAAAGGTCGAGATAATTTCCTCTTGCGGCAGAGTTGTTGTTGTTATTATTGTTGTTGTCGTCCTTGCCTTCATCGGGCGCACATGCGGCAAAAACCGCAAAACACAAAACCAAACTTGCGATCAATGCCACGATTTTTGAAATCTTTTTCATTTCCCTTATATTCCTCCGTGTTTTTATCTTATACTAAATATACCATCATTAAACGCTTTTGTCAATAGATTGTTGAAAAAATTAATAATTAATATTGAAAAAATATTAAAAATCGATTTAATTATATTGCAATTTAGTGAAAAAATTATTGAAACGTAAAAAAATCGAAACTTAAAGTATTGACAAACCGTATTTTATGTGGTAATATTAAAACAACATTAAAATTTGTTGATTGAAATTTAAAATTTAGGAGGTCGGAAAATGAAAAAGTTTCTCTGTATGTTGATTTGCGCCGTTTTTGTCGTCAGCTTATTCGGCGTAGTGGGTTGCAAGCCCAAAGACACGCGCACAGAACTTCGTATCATCAGCTGGAATATGGGTACGGAGGCGCAGAATAATTTAAATAGAAAGATGATTAAGGAATTCGAGGCGAAGTATCCCGACTACCGCGTCACCATCGAAGATCCCGGTGCGGTCTATACCGATACCGTCCAGGCGCTTGCGGGCAAGCAGGATTTGCCCGACGTCATAATGCTGGACAATCTTCCCACGGCGCTCAGCAACCGTTACATCATGGAAATTTCCGATATGGTTGCCGCCGACGCCGACTGGCAGAAGGTGCCCGAGCCTTTAAGAGAAGCTTGCGAGTACAACGGCAGGATTTTTGCCGTCCCCGCCGAAATGCATATGTGGGGTATATATATAAATGAAACGGTTTTCGAAAACGCCAACCTCGATCCTTTGGACGTAAATCCCACGGTAGAGGATTTCAAAGCCGCCGTTTCCGCGCTCAATAAGCCCAGCGAAGGAATTTCCAGCTTTAACGACGAGCTCGAGATGCTTAACTGGTTCCCCGCGGCTTTAGACGAAAACGTAGGCTATTACACCTGGGACGGCGAGAAATTCAATCTTGACGGCGACGCTTTCGCAAATACTCTTGCTTACATGAAGGAAATCCGCACCGGCAAGCTTACTTTCGCCGCTTGGGACAACGCCACGAGGGAAGCCACGGGTTATCTCAGCGTGGACGACCTTTGGTACAACAACGGTCTTGCCATGTACTACAACAGCAGTGCGTCGAGAAGCGCGCTCAAGTACGGCAGCGAGGGCAACGAAGTAAAACTTCAGGGCAAAATGAAATTCATCGGTCTTCCCGGCGGAAGAAACGTCATGGTGCCCGATTTGTGGGGAATAAGCGCAGGCACCGAGCATCCCGAAATGGCTTACGAGCTTGCAAAGTGGATGAGCTTCTCTTCCGAAGGCACGCTTAAGAGACTGGAACTTGACGCCGCATCCATGGCTAACGGCGGAAAACAGGAATTCGTTTCGCTTCCCATTACCAGCGACGAAGCTGTCCTCGACGCGTATTTCGACAACGAGGAGACCGCAGGACTCAGAGAAGTTTACGAATCTCTTTCCAAAGGCGTGGTAGAACCCGTTAAAACAGTACCCGGCTACACCAGCTGCCGCTGGACGCTTAACACCGGTCTTACGTACAACTACACCGATAATTCCGGCGAGACGCCCGTGCAGTCCACCAGGACCAACGCAACTCTCGAGCAGGTTTACGACGATATCTGGAAAAGTACCGCCGCGCTCGAATGGGCGGATTATAAAGCGGAGATAAACACCAAGGTAAATAAAGCTCTCGAAAACGCTTCAAGGGCGCTTGACAGAGATTATCCGGCAAAAACCAACGCTTAAGAAAATCCGATAAAGGAATCTCGAAATAATGGGTAAATCCATAAAAAATTTCTTTACCCGTAAAAGGATAATTCTTTTTTCCACGATTGCGGTGCTGCTTATCGCCGTCATAGTGATTTCGGTTGTAAACGGCAGGAGTTACGAATACGATTTTGCAAAAGCTTACGGCTTTTATAAGGAAATCGCGTCCGAAGGCCCTGCCGTTTCGGAAATCACCGTTACGACCGACGACATGACGCTTTCCGGTTCCGCCCAAAAAATTCAGGACGGCGACTACGGTGAAGCAGTGTCTTTGGGTGTAGGCGACTCCGTTTCTTTTAACGTTGTCGCGCCTGAGGGCGGCACTTACAACGTTTGGCTGGAATACCGCATCACCGGCAGCGAAAACGGCGAGCAGGCTATATCCATGTCCGTCAACGGCGAAACAAGCGAGAGCACCGGCAGCTTGCCTCTGGAAAAAAGATGGCGCAACGAAAACGACGAGTTTGCCACCGATTCGCTGGGAAACGACTCGCTGCCCATGCAGGTTTTCTTGGACGGGTATTACAACGTACTTCTCAACGACTCAAAGTTCAGTAATTCTTACGGGTTGTCTTTCGCCCTTAACGCGGGGGACAACTCTTTCGGCTTGCAATTGCTTGCGGGACAAATCAATCTTAAAAAAGTAACCGTTACGCCCGCGTCGGTTTTGCCGTCTTATGCCGATTACGACCTTGCAAATCCGACCGAAAAGGCAACGGGCGAAGAAATCTCTCTCGAGGCGGAAAAACCCCTTTATAAAACGGACATAACCATTCTTGCCGAAAGCAGCAAGGACATAAACGTCACGCCGTACAACACTTATAAGTCCAAGCTTAACACTATCGTTTCCTCCGAGGCGGGACAGCGCGTCCGCTACGAGTTCGAGGTTGCCGCGGCGGGCAGATATACCATATCTCTCAATTACGCCGTTACCGACGCAAACACCACGGCGTTCCGCACCGTTTATATCGACGGTAAAGTTCCTTTCGGAGAGCTTCAGCACTATCCGCTGCCTTATTCGGACGACTATACGTTCGTTACTCTCGGCACGGATAAACCTTTCGAAATTTATCTCACCGCGGGCAAGCACACCATAGACATAGAGGTGGACGGCGCGCAGATGTATGCGATTACCGCCCCGCTCGAGGAAGTAAGCGCAAGCTTAAGTTCTCTTTATCTCGATTTGAGAAAATTGGTGGGCCCCAATCCCGACAAGGACAGGGAATGGATTGTTTTCGATTATTTCCCCGAAATAGTCAACGACATGAACGGTTACGTCGACGTCATAAACAGACAAAAGCAGTTGCTTATGGAGTTTAACGGCAACGACGTCAAAAACCAGGCGGCTGTATACCTCGACGCGGCTTTGCGCAGTCTTAATAAACTGCTGGAAAAACCCAACGAAATCCCCAACAACATCGCGCTTATCAGCGAAGGAACAAGTTCGGTCGTGCAGTCTATTTCTTCCGCCGTCATGGAAGTGGACAGCGGAACCATGAATCTCGACAGAATTTTCATTACTCCCTCGGGCTCCGAAACAAAGTTCAAGGTGCGTTCGGGTTTTACGAAATTCTGGGAAAGCGTCAAATTTTTCTTCTATACTTTCGGTGACAATTACAGCACCGAAACCAGCGACGAAGTTATCGAAATATGGGCAAACCGTGCTTTGCAGAACGTAAACCTCATTCAGAGGATGGCGGACTCCGACTTTACCGAGAAAACGGGCATAAAAGTCAGGGTTTCCATGCTTAAGGACGAAGGAAAGCTTGTGCTTGCCAACGCTTCGGGCATCAATCCCGACGGCGTTATCGGCATAAGCAACTGGATTCCTTACGAGCTGGGACTGAGGGACCTTATTTACGAAATGAACGACCTTGACGGGCTTACCGACATCATGAGTCTTATCGAGCCCGGAGCCATGCTGCCCGTCGTCGTGGACGGCGAAGTGCTTGCTTTGCCCGAAACTCAGGATGCGACCGTGCTGTTTTACAGGAAGGACATTCTGGACAAACTGGGACTTGACGTGCCCGACACCTGGGAGGACGTCAAGAAAATGCTGCCGGTGCTTCAGCGCAACGGTATGAATTTCTATTTGCCCGTGTCCTCGACTTCGGCAAGTAAGTCCATTGCGATGACCGCGCCCTTTATTTATCAGTGCGGCGGCTCGCTTTACGGCGAAGACGGCATGAGTACCGCCATCGACAGCGAGGCATCCATCGAAGGATTCAAACTGCTTACCGACCTTTATACGATATACGGCCTGCCGCAGCAGGTATCCAACTTTGCGGAAAGCTTCAGGGACGGCTCCATTCCCATAGGACTGGGCTCCATGTCGCTGTATTCGCAGCTTCAGGTTTCCGCCCCCGAGCTTGTGGGGCTTTGGGATATCTCCCTTTCGCCCGGAGTGGAGCAGGAGGACGGCACCGTGGTAAGATGGCAGGGCGGCGGCGCGACCAGCTGCGCGATAATGAAGAAATCCGACCAGCCCGAAAAGGTATGGGAGTTCATTAAATGGTGGATGAGCACCGAAGTACAGACCTCTTACGCGCAGCAGTGCCGCGCAATATGGGGCAACCAGTTCGTCTGGGCAAGCGCCAATACGGAGGCGTTCGCCGCGTCGCCTTTCGACGACAAGCAGAAGACCGTGGTGCTGGAGCAGTGGAAGTGGATTCTGGAAGTTCCGCGTATTCCCGGCTGGTACATGATTGAACGCGAGCTTTCCAACGCGTGGAGTTACGTCGTCATCGACGGCATGAACGTGCGCGCAGCCATCGACAACGCCGCGACGCTTTCAGACAAGGAAATTAACCGTAAACTTACCGAATTCGGGTATATTAAAAACGGAACGGTTGTCAAACAGTACAAAATCACAACGCGGGAGGACATAATAAATTGGACCGGCAAATAGTAGTGGCGACGGCGGTCAAAGACGGTAAAGCTCTTCCGCCCGAACCCGAGAAAAAGAAATTAAGGATTCGTCAGGAAACGGTAAGCAACTATATTTTTCTGCTTCCTTACCTGTTCGGATTCACGATGTTCATAGTGCTTCCCGTACTGGTGGCGATATATTTTTCGTTTACCAACTTCAACTCCGTTTCGCTTCCGCAGTGGGTGGGACTGGACAACTATATAAATCTGTTTACTCAGGACACGGTGTTCATGCAGTACGTCGTGCCCAACACGCTCAAGTTTTCGGTAATCGCGGGCCCGGTGGGATACTTTCTGTCCTTCTTCCTCGCGTGGATGCTGGCGCAGATTCCCGCTCGTCCCAGAACCGTGCTTTCGCTGATAATCTATTCGCCCTCCATGGCGGCGGGCGCAACCATGACCGTCGTGTGGAAGGTTATCTTCTCGGGCGACAGCGTGGGTACCATAAACGCCTATCTTCTGGACTGGGGCATAATCTCTCAGCCCATACAGTGGCTGCAGTCCCCCGAATATCTTATGGCGATAATGATAATAGTTACGATATGGGGCAGTATGGGCGTGGGTTTTCTTGCCATGATTGCGGGCGTACTTAACATCGACAGCGAGCTTTACGAGGCTGCCTACATTGACGGAGTAAAAAACCGCTTTCAGGAAATAGTGCACGTCACCATTCCCAGCATGAAGCCGCAAATGCTTTTCGGCGCGGTCATGGCGGTCGTGGGTACTTTCTCCGCAGGCTCCATCGGCGTACAGCTGTCGGGCGCCAATCCGACGCCGAGGTACGCGGGGCAGATGGTGCTTAACCATATCGAGGATTACGGCCTTATCCGTTACGAGATGGGTTACGCCGCCGCGGTATCCGTTGTGCTTATGCTGTTCATCTGGCTGGTAAGCAAGCTTATTTTCAAGCTGCTCCGCGACAAAGACTGAAGGAGGAGGGTGAAGAAATGTCTTTTCAGAACACTAAAATCAATCCAAAAAGATTTCATCCCAGTCAGATAAAGTTTTATCTGTTCCTGCTTCCGCTTGCAGTCGTCATGAGTATTCCCGTTCTGTTCGTGCTGCTCAGCGCGTTCAAACCCATGGAGGAGCTTTTCAAGTTTCCGCCCACCATTTTCCCGCGCAACTGGACGCTGGAAAATTTCGCGAAAATGTTCGACACCATGTCGTCAAGCTCCGTGCCCGCGTCGAGGTATATTTTCAATACCTTGCTGATAACGGTCTTAACCATGGTGCTTTGCGTCTTTTTCTCCGTGTTCGCGGGATACGTTTTAAGCAAATCCAAGCTGAGAATAAAAAGCGTGCTTAACGAAGTAAATACGCTTGCAATGATGTTCGTCCCCGTCGCGGTTTCCATTCCGCGTTACATCATCATCGTAAGGCTGGGACTTTACGACTCCTTTTTTGCAAACATTCTGCCCATTGTGGCGGTGCCCGTGGGACTGTTTTTGTTAAAGCAGTTCATCGACCAGATACCCGACGCGCTTATCGAGGCGGCGCGAATAGACGGCGCAAGTGAATTGAGAATCGTATGGAAAATAATTTTCCCGCTGCTTAAGCCCCCTATCGCCACCGTCGCGCTTTTAAGCTTTCAGTCCGCGTGGGGCAACGTGGAGGCGTCCAACCTGTTCATCGACGACGAAACGCTTAAGTCTTTCGCTTATTTCATGACCACGTTCCAGTCCTCCAACATGGGCATTGCGGGCACGGGTATTTCCGCGGCAAGCGCGCTTATAATGTTTGTGCCCAATCTTATCATATTCATAGTTCTTCAAAGCAAAGTCATGGACACGATGTCCACGTCGGGTATCAAGTAAAGGCGGTGACGTGTATGATTAAACGTAAAATCAAAACGTCGCGTATATGGATCGGGTTTGCGATTGTACTTGCCTTGCTTATGTGCATCGTTTCGCTTTTATCCGCGTCCCGACCCGCAAACGCGCTTACCACCGAAACTTCATACAATACCTATATCATGGGGCCGCAGAAGAAATTGCTTAAGTCCCAGGCGGCTTACGCCCCCAAAGAACTCCTGCCCATAAACACCGTGGGCGCGGAAGATATTTTCCTTTACGGCGACAAAATTTACGTCGCGGACGCTACGGGCAAGTGCGTTATCGAGATGACTCTTTCTGGCACGGTTGTAAGACAAATCGGTTTGGGCGAGGACGGTCAAAGTGACGGAACGTTTGTTTCGCCTTACGGAATAGCTATCAAAGAGGACGTACTGTACGTTGCGGACAAGGGCAAAAGCGCGATAGTCAAATACGACCTTGCCGCGGGCGCGCTCTTAGGAGAAGTCACGCGTCCCACGTCGCCCCTGTACGGCGCGCAGACTCCTTACGTCCCCGTCAAAATAGCGGTGGACGACGCGCTTAACATGTACGTCGTGGGCGAGGGTAACCCCAACGGCGTCATTCACATAAGTTCCGACGGCGAATTCCAGGGTTACCTCGGCGCAAACAAGACGCCCACTTCGCTTAAGACCATTCTTCAGAACCTGTTTTTCTCAGAGGAGCAGAAGGAGCAGTTTCTTACCAAGACTCCGCCGTCGCCCTCGTCTTTGGTAATTGACAACCGCGGATTGCTGTACACAATCACCCCCGGCGACACTCAGGGCGCGCTTAAAAGGCTTAACACTTCGGGCGTGTCCATCACCGAAACCGCCGAGGACCAGAAAGTGCGGGCGATGGACGTGGACGACGATTACAATATGTATTCCGTCACCAGCGAAGGCAACATCGTCATATATGCCGATTCGGGTCAGATGCTGTTTTCGTTCGGCGGCGACAACGCGCTCGACCGCTTCGGACGGCTGGTCAATCCGGTCGCCATAAAAGTGGACGCAAGCTACAATCTTTACGTTCTGGACAAAACCGTGGGCGCAATCGTAAAATACGCCCCCACGGAATTCTATCTTAAAGTCCATAAGGCACTGGGGCTTTACCAGGAGGGCTACTACCTCGAGGCGGAGCCCATCTGGAACGAAGTGCTTAAGGACAACGCCAACTTCATTCTGGGATACAACAGCCTTGCGCGCGCCAGCTTAAAGCACGAAAATTACACCGTCGCGCTTCAGCAGTTCGAAATAGCGGAAGACAGGGCGGGTTACAGCGAGGCGTACTGGCAGATAAGAAACGTCTGGCTGCAGGAAAACATTCTGTGGTTTTTCGTGGCCGTATTCGCCCTTATCGTGGTTGTCGTCGCGCTGAAGCAGATAGCAAAACGTACGACCGTGCTTCAACCCGTTACGGGCGCGCTTAAAAGATTCCGTAATATCAGAATCGTCGACCAGGTGCTTTACTCCACCTACTTTATCCGTCACCCCATCAGCGCGATAGAGCAGATGAGATACAAAAACCGCATTACCGTTTCTTCCGCGCTGGTGCTTTATGCGCTTTACGTCATTGTGGGAATAGTGGGAGTGTTCTGTCAAGGCTTCATCTGGACGGGAGTGGTGTACAACGTAAACGTATTCGGCTCGATAATAACCATGCTTCTGCCGCTTATTCTCGGAGTTGTGTGCAACTATTTCGTGGCGTCCGTCACCGAGGGCGCGGGCAAATTCTCGCACGTGTTCATCGCGGCGATATATTCCTTTACGCCCTACATTCTGTTCTATCCGGTTTTCATCATTCTTTCCAACGTACTCACGCTTAACGAGCTGGTTATCCTGCAGTTCATAAACTTCTTTATCGTTTTCTATTGCGTGTTGCTGCTTCTGATATCCATATATCAGGTGCATTACTACAAATTCGGCGGAGTGGTCAAAAACGTGCTGCTTACCGCGTTCTGCTTTGCCATGGTGGTACTGTTCGCGGTCATCATTTACCTTCTTGTCATGCAGCAGTTCGGCTTCTGGGAGTCCGTCATCTGGGAGGTGTTTCAATGAGTAAAAGAAAAACATTTTCCGTGATAGCGGTTATCGTGCTTGCCGCGGTGTTTATTCTTGTCGCGGCGTTTAATCCGCTTCCTTTTAACGAGAAAGCAACCGCCGATTATCTGTCGGACGCCAAGTTTACGGAGGCGGGCAGCGCCAGCACTCTGTATGACCTGTCCGTCAACGAGGAAACGCTTGCCGTGCGCGTCACCGATAAAGCCACGGGCGAAACCGTGCTTCAAAGCGACAACATCGCTCCCGACACCGAGGAATACGACAACGGACTCAATACCACCTGGGAAAAGACCGCTTACAGCGCCGTCACGATTTATTACACCAACGAAAAAATTTACAAGCCGCTTGTAGACTTTTCCGGCGTGGAAATAAACTTAAGTTCCACGTCCGACGGTTTTTCCGCAAGAGTAAAGGTTACCGAAATCGGTTTGATATTTACGCTTAAAGTATCGCTTGACGACGACGGGCTTACCGTTTCAATCCCCGGCGACTCCGTTACCGAAAACAAAGTCGCCAAATATCCGCTTGTCAGCATCAACGTTTATCCTTTCATGAACGCCACGCGCGGAATAAGACAGGACGGCTTTATTCTGGTGCCCGACGGCAGCGGCGCGGTTATCGACCTTACCCGGAAAACCCTGGCAAGAAATCCCTATTCGGCGCGCGTCTACGGCGACGATTACGGCACTTCGGGCGTGGTCACAATGGCGCAGTACGGCGACACGCCTCCCGTCACCGCGGGCTATCCCGTGTTCGGACTTGCCGACGAAGGCAAGGGCTTTACGGGAATAATCACTTCGGGCGCGGAATACAGCCGTATAAGCGCGTATGCAAGCGGTATAACCACCGATTACAACTTCGTTTATCCCGGGTTTATCTACCGCGAAAGCTTTTATATGCCCGTGGACAACAAAGGTACCACCGTTACCGCGCTTCAGGAGGAGCGCAACTCTTTCGACGCCGAAATCCGATACGACATACTAAAAGAGGCGACTTTGGGCAGCATGGCGGCGGCATACCGCGACAGTCTTATCGAGCGCGGAATGTTACCTGAAAGAACAAGCGGCGGAAGCGCTCCCATGAAAGCGGATTTTCTGATGGCGGACAACTATGACGACAGCTTCGGAATAAAGACCGTCTGCGCCACCGATACCGCCTTTGTGCAAAGCGCGTTTAAAGAGCTTGCCGACGCGGGAGTTTCCTCCGTGGTAAGCGGACTTATCGGTTACAGCAAAAACGGAGTCACGGGCGCGCAGCCCAAACATTTCCCCGTGGGAAGCAGCGGCAGTAAAGCGGATTACGAAAATCTTTCAAAGTACGCCGCGGAAAACAACGTGCTGCTGATGTCCGTAACCGACTATCTCAAGGCGTACAACGGCGATTACACCAAAGCGGGCGCGTCTTATTCGCAGAAAGACCTTGCCATGAGCCTGGGTAAAAAGATTCTGTCCGTGCGCAACTATAAGCAGCAGACGGAAAACGACGACGATTTTCTTTTGCTTCACCCCAAGGCTTCGGCGGAATATTTCAAGGACGACCTCAAGGAGATTTCGGATATAGGCTTCGGCGGTATTCAGCTGGATTCGCTGGGATATATGCTAAGCTCCAGCACGGGCAATCTTACCGTAAGCAGGTCGCAAACCATACAGTATTACCGCGATATGGCGGAATCGGCAAGTTTCCCGCTTGCGATAGAAAGACCAAGCGAATATCTGTATAAATACGCGGATTACTTCGTCAATGCACCCATGAGCGGCTCTCAGTACATGATAGCGCTTAACAACGTGCCGTTTATCCAGATGGCGCTTTCGGGTTACACGGTGTTTTACAGCGGCTACGTCAATCTCAACAAGTCGTCCGACGATGTGATTTCGCTTATCGAATACAACGTTTATCCCGCGTACGTCTTTACCGAGAAAAGCGCTTACGAGCTTAACAGGACGCTTTCGGGCTGGGTTTATTCCTCTCAGTTCGACCTCATAAAGGACGAGGCGGTGGCAACCTATAAAAGCGTGGACTCGGCGTTAAGCCGCGTGAAGGGCGCATTGTTCGTCGATTATTACACAACGGATAACGGGCTGAAAGTTTGCGTTTACGACAACGGCGTCAGCATTGCCGTCAATCACGGCGACGCCGAAGCCGAATTTGCGGGACAGACGGTCAAACCGCAGGGTTTCGTTGTTACGGAGAGTGAATTATGAACTCTACAGACAAAAAATTCAAACTGACGCTTAAGCGGAGAAGCATGCTTACGGGACTTGCGTTCGTTTCGCTGTGGATTGTGGGATTCTGCGTCTTTACGCTTTATCCGCTTATCTATACCTTTTACCTCAGCTTCAACAACGTGCGCGTCACCGCGGGCGAGGGTATTCTTACAGAGTATCTCGGCTGGGAAAATTACCGCCGCGCATTCGTTCTTGACAACTTTGTGGCGGAGGCGCTGAGCGAATACTTTTCGGAAATGATTATATACGTACCCATAATCATCGTGGTCGCGCTTATAATCGCGCTTATGCTTAACAACAAGATAAAGGGAACGGGAATTTTCAGGACGATTTTCTTCCTGCCCGTTATCATCACCTCCGGTCCCGTCATACAGAATTTCGTCGACCAGGGCGTGGCGTCGCTTACCGTATCCGAGTTTTTCGACACAAGCGTGCTTTACGAGTACGTCCCCTCGGTTTTCGCGGACGCCGTTTCCTTTCTGATAGACTCGTTTATCATGATACTCTGGTTTTCGGGCGTGCAGATTCTCATTTATCTTGCGGGACTCAAAAAACTGGATAAGGCAATGTACGAGGCGGCGCGCATCGACGGCGCAGGCAAATGGGAAACTTTCTGGAAGCTTACTCTGCCTGCTCTTAACCCCATTATAATCATAAACATCGTCTACACCGTGGTCACTCAGTCGCTGTTCTCGCTTAACCCCATAGTCGTCAAGATAAAAGCGGAGATGAACAACGTGGAAACAGGTTACGGTTACGCGTCCGCGCTGGCATGGATTTATACCGTGGTCATAATTCTGGTGCTGGGCGTGTTCGTACTGCTGTTTAAACGCCATGAGAAAAAGAACAGGAGGCTCGCCGATGAATAAAACAGAGTTTCTCGAGAAAAAAGACGCCTTGATTATTCGCGGAAAGGCCGTGCTTCTTGGCACAAGCTGGAAAATGGGCATTCTTTTCAAAATAATGCTTTACGTCCTTTTGGTGATATTCGGCTTCGTATTCCTTTATCCGCTTATTTACATGGTGAGTTACGCTTTCATGACGCCCGAGGACGTAGTCAATCCCTTTGTGCATTACCTGCCCACGCAGTGGTTTTACATGGGAAACTTTACGCTTGCTTATCAGGTGCTTAATTACATGAAAGCACTGGGAAGAAGTCTGCTTATCGCGGTGCTGCCCGCTATCCTGCAGTGCGTTTCCACGTCGCTTATAGGCTACGGACTGGCGCGCTTCCGCGTTCCCGGAAAGGGAGTCATTCTCGCTTTGGTGCTGGCTACTTTCATAATTCCGCCGCAGGCGACCATGATACCGCAGATGCTGATGTACACCAACGTGGGTATGGATAACATTCTGGCGTTTTTGGTGCCCGCTTTGTTCGGACAGGGACTTAAAAGCGCGATTTTCATCCTGATTTTCTTCCAGTTCTTCCGCTCTTTGCCCGCGTCTTTGGAGGAGGCGGCAAAAATAGACGGCGCGGGAATCATAAGAATTTTCGTGTTCATCGCCGTACCTTTGGCTTTCAGCGGTTACCTTCTGACGTTTTTGTTCTCTTTCGTCTGGTACTTCAACGAAACTACGCTTACGGCGCTGTTTCTGGGCTCCAAGTTCCAGACTCTGCCGCTTGCGCTCGAGTCTTTCCTGCAGTCGTTCAACGACATGAACAGCGGCGCCGCAAGCTCCGGCGAGTCGGGCAAGACCATCAACGAAGCGATTTACATGGCGGGCACTTTTTTAAGTATTCTGCCCCTGCTTATTATCTATTTCATCGCTCAGAAGCAGTTTGTGGAAAGCGTGGATAAAGCGGGTATCACGGGCGAATAAGCCGTCGGGTCTTGATTTTTAGCTTGTTCCGCCTTGGCGACCGTTACGTTCAGGGCAAAAGTCCGTAAAAACGGATTTACGCTGAAGCGAGAAGTCGCGTCATACAAAAAAACGAATTTGCTTATAAAAATTTCCTTAAAAACGGCACTGCCTAAGCAATACGACGGGGTCAGAAAAAAATTTTTAAGGCGGAAGAAATATTATTTACAGGAGTATTTTATGAAAAAAAGAATAGTATGTCTGGTTTTTGCCGTTATCTTTTCTTTGGCGTTCGTGCTGGGATGCACGCCCAAAGAGGAAATAGTGCCCAATAATCCTTCCATGCCTGCGGAAGGACCTTCCGCCATGAGCGACCGCGACCTTGTCACCTACGAGGCGGAAAAGAGCTTCAGATTCTTATGGGAGCAGGTTCAGTCCTCGGGCGACGGATACGGCCTTGTGCGCGACAGGTATCCCGGTTCTCCCGACCAAAGCAGCGTGGCAAGCGTAGGGTTTGCGCTTGCGGCTTTGCCCATTGCGGTGAAAAACGCGTGGGTGGAGGAGGATGTGGCCAGAAGCCGCGCCGAAGGCACCCTTAAGACATTTAAAAACTTAAAGAATTATTCGGGCTTTTACTATCACTTTTACAGCATGAGCACCGCGACCCCCTCGTCGGGCAGTGAAGTCAGCGTAATCGACACCGCGCTTTTCTTGGGCGGCGCGATTACCGCGGGCGAGTTTTTCGGCGGCAATGTCAAAAGCCTTGCCAACGAGCTTTACGAGCGCGTGGACTGGAATTTCTTTACAAAGACCAACGCCAACGGAAGCAAACAGTTCTACATGGGCTACAACGCCACGACGGACACGTTTTCGGGGGCATGGGACTATTACGCGGAGCAGCTTATAATGTACGTTCTGGGCGCGGGCGCACCCAAATCCGAGTACAGGATTGACCCGCGTATGATGTATGATTTTGCGCGCAACAAAGGCACTTACGGCGACGGCGAGCCTTTCATTTATTCTTACTTCGGGTCGATTTTCACTTATCAGTTCTCTCACGCGTTTGTGGATTTCCGCGATAAAGTGGACGAAAACGGCGTAAACTGGTTTGAAAATTCCATAAACGCCAGCATTGCCGCACGTCAGTACTGCATCGACAACGCGGACAAATACGCTACCTACGGCGAAAACAGCTGGGGACTTACCGCGTGCGACAGTCCTTCGGGATACAACGGATATCTCGGCGGTCAGCCTTCGGGTTACAAAAACGAGTCGCGTCAGAGCGAGGGCACCATTGCTCCCGCTGGGGCTTTAGGCAGTATAGTTTTCACTCCCGAATACAGCATCGCCGCGCTGCGCCATTACTACGAATTTGACGATTTGCGCTCAAGATACGGACTGCGCGACGCGTTTAACCTTGCAAACCGCAACTGGTACGCGGAGGACGTTATCGGCATAGACAAGGGCATAACCGTGCTTATGGCGGGAAATTATATAAACGACGGCATCGTTTGGAAATATTTCATGCAAAACAAAAACATCCGGAAGGCAATGGACAGACTGGGCTTTACAGAGGTTTAACGGAGGCTTTTTTACATGACTAATCTCGAACGCGAAATGCGCGCTTGTTTCGACTTTTTTTACAACGAATGTTCTTTAAGCGAAAACGGCTACGGTCTTATACGCGACAGGTGGCCGGGTCACCCCGACATGGCGTCCATTGCGGGAGTAGGGTTCGGACTTGCGGCTTACTGCATCGGCGCGGAGTACGGATACGTTTCCTTTTCCGCAGCGGAAGAAAGGGTAAGACGCACTTTTAAAACGCTGGAAAAACTGGACAGATTCAAAGGGTTTTACAGACATTTTTACAACATGAATACGGGCGAGCCCTTCAGGTGCGAGGTTTCCACCATCGATACCGCGATTTTATTGCTGGGCGTGCATACGGCAGGCAATTATTTCGGAGGGGAAATCCGTAAATCCGCCGATAAACTCGAACAATCCGTCGAGTGGAGCGAGTTCCTGCGTCCCGACAATATTTTCCACATGGCTTACGACGAAAAACGCGGATTTTTCGCAAAGTGGGACGAATACGCCGAACAGCTTATGATGTACGTTCTGGCGGCGGCTTCGCAATCGTATCACGTGGGAAAGGAGGCGTACTACGCTTTCACCCGCACTTACGGCAAATATAAGGACATAGAATATATTTACACTTACAACGGGTCTTTGTTCACGCATCAGTATTCGCAGGCGTTTATCGACTTTAAGGGGCGCAGGGATAAAAACGGCACCGACTGGTTTATAAATGCCGTCAATGCCACCCGCGCGGCAAAGGCGTTTTGCATAGACGACGCGGTAAATCATCCCACTTACAACGAAAATTGCTGGGGACTTACGGCGTGCGACACTCCGCGCGGATACGTGGGCAATCAAGGCAATCCCCCTTGCGGCGGCGACGGCAAAGCCGCTTTAAGTCTGGGGGTGGTGCCTCCCGCGGGGGCGCTGGGCAGTCTGCCGTTCTGTCCCGATGACGCGCTTAAAGCGCTGGATTATTATTGTTCTTTGCAAAAAGCTACCGGTAAATACGGACTTTGCGACGCGTTCAGCACCGAAATCGACTGGTATGCCGAAAACGTAATCTGCATCGATAAGGGTATTACTCTGGTGCAGGCGGCAAACCTTAAGGACGGCTTTGTCTGGAAAGTCTTCAACGACGAAAGAATTGCGCGTGCGATAGACGAGTTGGAAATCAAACGTTACAACGACTAGCGGTCAGTTTTCATTAAGAAAAAATTGTATTTTGCGTAAAAAAGCCGCAAAAAAAAACACTGCTTGAATAATAAAGCAAAGGAGTTGCCCGATGGAAGGCATCTTGTTCAAAGACATCACAAAAATTTACGACGGCGGCGTCAAAGCCGTGTCAAACTTCAATCTTCAGGTGTCCGACAGCGACTTTCTGGTGCTGGTCGGGCCTTCGGGTTGCGGCAAAAGCACGCTTTTGCGTATGGTCGCGGGACTTGAGGATATTACCGCGGGCGAGTTGTATTTCGGCAACAAGCTGATGAATAAAATTCACCCTAAAGACCGCGACATCGCCATGGTTTTCCAAAACTATGCGCTTTATCCGCACAAGACGGTTTACGACAACATGGCTTTCGGGTTAAAGCTTAAGCGTATGCCCGCCATGATGATAGAGGAGCGCGTGCTGGAGGCGGCGCAGGTGCTGGATCTTGACGAGCTTCTGGAAAGAAAGCCGCGCGCGCTTTCGGGCGGACAACGCCAAAGGGTGGCGCTGGGGCGCAGCATGGTAAGAAAGCCCAAAGTCTTTTTGTTTGACGAGCCTCTTTCCAACCTTGACGCTAAACTGCGCGTTTCCATGCGTACCGAAATTCATGCGCTTCACAAGAGAATAGGCAAAACCTTTATATACGTCACTCACGACCAGGTGGAGGCGATGACCATGGGTACGGTGGTGGCGGTAATGCGCGACGGTGTGATGCAGCAGGCAGGCGAACCCACTTATCTGTATGAAAATCCCGCAAACCTGTTTGTCGCCCAGTTCATAGGCACGCCGCCCATGAACGTTTACGAAGCGACTTTTGCGGACGGGGCAGTCACTCTTTTAGGACAGAAATTGCCGCTTTCGCCGCTGCAGATTCGCAGGCTGGTAAGACCCAAAGAGCGCGTTTACGCAGGCTTCAGACCCGAATACGGTTTGCGGCTTAAAAGAGAGGGCGACAAGTACTGTTATTCTGCCGTCGTGGACCTCGTTGAGGAGCTTGGGTACGAAAAAATAGTTTACGCGACGTTTGACGCGGACGAAAGCTGTTCCGCTACGGTGGTTACCGACAAAAGCACAAACGTCAGACGCGGCGACAAAGTGGAAATCGCCGTCGACCCCGAGGGAATTTATCTTTTCGATAAAGAAACCGAAATAAAAGTACTTGACAGGACCAAAAAGTTCTATACGGATTAAATCGCGGCGAAAACGCAAAAATTGTTTTCATAAACTTCTGATTGGTTTTTTTCGTTTTTCCCGATTAATCGCTTTAAAAAAATACGATTGCTTCTGAAAGTTGCTTGATTTAAGGCTTTGCATGTTTTATCGGTTGATTTTACCGCTTTTGCTTGATTAATCTCTTCGGTATCATATAAATTAAGGCGCGGACGCAATACACCGCGCTTTTTTTTGACCTTATGTTCCGTTTAATTTTTTATCCGATTTTACGCCGTAAATCAGTGCCGTTGCGTTTTAGGAAATTGCCGTTTTATAAGCCGCACAATAAGCATTTTTTTACGGCATAAAAATACGGTAAATTCGGTTGTTCGGCAAAAAATCGTATAAAAAGCGCGGACTGCGTCGCTTTTTTGACAAAATCACAACAAAAACAAGCGAAATCTTATCTTAAAACACTGTTCGCGTCGCCATGCCGCGCGTTTTCGTACAAAAAAATTCTTGCGCGGAAAGATAAAATGCGGTATAATATCCTTATGGCTAAGAAGACGGAAAACAAAAACGATTGGGACGACGGACGGACGATTGCGCCCATGAACGGGGACGAGCTTCCCTCGTATCGCAAAATCATGTTTTCCGACAGGAAAAACCGACGGGAAGCGCAAAAAGACCCCGATAAAATCAGCGTCACCAAAAAGGAGCGCCGCGCAATGATACGCGCTTACATGGCGGTTATGCTGCCGCGACTGGCGGTAATTTTACTGTCCTTCGCTTTGGTGGCGGCGCTGTTGTTTTTGTGGCTTTCGTAAAGCGAAATATAAGTTGCGTCAGGCTGCGACCTGCGTATTACGGGAGATAAAATTGAGCATTACGGCAGAAATGAAAAAAAGCGGAATAATCGCGGCGGTCAAGGACGAGGAGTCCTTTTCCGTTGCGCTTTCAAGCAATGCGGGCGTGATTTTTCTTTTGAAAAGCGACCTTTTAAGCGCGGAGGAAACGGTAAGGCGCGCCCACGCGAGCGGTAAAAAGATTCTTCTTCACGTCGACCTTATGGAGGGCATCGGCAAAGACGAGGCAGCCGTTAAGTTCATCGCGGAAAAAATCCGTCCCGACGGCATAATCACCACCCGTCCCAACATAGTCAAATGCGCAAAATCCAAAGGCCTTTACACCGTGTTCCGCGTGTTTCTGATAGACACTCAGGGGCTTAACTCGGCAATCGCAAACGCCGATAAGCTTTCGCCCGACGCGGTGGAGCTTATGCCCGGTCTTGTACCCGAGCTTATTGAAAAATTCCTGCGCGAAAACAGGGCCGTAATCATCGGCGGCCTTATTTCCCGTAAAGAACAGGCGGAAAAAGGGATAAAGGCAGGCGCGGTGGCGGCATCAACGGGTCAAATCGAACTCTGGGGCTGATTTTTACGGATATTTATCTTAAAAACCATATCGGAAACAGAACCACGTTTGATTTTATTGAGCCTTAGATTTTTGTAAAACGCAAGCTAAGACTCAAATTAAACTCATCATTGTAAAACGGACTTACAGGCATGAAACGTGCGCTTAAATTATATAAAGAACCGATAACACAAGAAAAGCAGAAGTTAATGGCATAAATCACCGCTTAAGATTTAAAAAAGTTAAATGAATTAAAAGAAGCTGAGTTCGTTGCGGAAGAATAATTTGTCCTGCCCGGCGGATAAATTTAATGCCGCTTATTGTAAATTAATATGATTTTTGCGCGTTGATATAATCGGCCCCGTACTTTTTTAGACAGCTTTTGCGTAAGTCCTATGTAAACGCGTAAAAGTACAGATAAGAAAAAAAACGGAAGACAGGAACAGAAACTTCGCTATTAAGAGGTTAAAAAAACGGGAGCCGCGTTTTGACGGCTGATGATTTTCTTGCGATAAAAAGTTTTTTGTCTTAAAAGTATATAAAATTTTTTCAAAAATATATCTACCCGAAAAAGCGTGCAAAAAAGCGTTTTTTTAGTTTGCAACAAAAGGCATAATGTTATATAATTTAATGCGTAAAAACAAGCGGGAATCGCTTTTGATATTACGCGGAGGGCAATGGTTTATGAACATAAAAAAATTAATCGAAAAAATGACGCTTAAAGAAAAGCTGGAGCAGCTTACGCAGTTAAACGCGGGCTTTTTCGATAAAAACGCGGGGACCGAGGCAACGGGACCTTTAGGCGAATTGGGACTAAATACGGACAACCTTAAGGGGACGGGTTCCGTGCTTAATTTTCAGGGCCCCGACAGCGTCAAAGCGCTTCAGAAGCAGCACCTTGACGACGACCCCAATAAAATACCCATGATGTTCATGATGGACGTTGTTCACGGCTGCCGCACCATTTACCCCGTGCCTTTGGGCTTGTCGGCGTCTTTCGACCCGCAGCTTGTCAAAGACTGCTGCGCCATGGCGGCAAAGGAAGCCGCCGCCGAGGGAATAAACGTCACGTTTGCGCCCATGGCGGACCTTGCGCGCGACGCACGCTGGGGCAGAGTCATGGAGTCTACGGGCGAGGACCCTTACCTTAACTGTCTGTATTCGCGCGCGGCGGTTGAAGGATTCCAGGGCGACCTTAAAAAAGGCAAAGTTGCGGCGTGCGTCAAGCATTACGCGGCTTACGGCGCGGCGGAAGCGGGCAGGGATTACAACACCGTGGACATGAGCGAAAGAACGCTGCGCGAGTATTATCTTCCCGCGTATAAGGCGGCTGTGGACGCAGGCGTCGAAATGGTGATGACGTCGTTCAACATTTTGGACGGAGTACCCGCGGCATCCAACAAAAAACTTGTGGACGGAATACTCAGAAAGGAATGGAAGTTCGGCGGCGTGGTCATAAGCGACTACAACTCTTTCCGCGAGATGATTACTCACGGCGTGGCGGAAAACGAGCATGACGCCGCCTGCCTTGCCATTAACGCCGGCAACGATATCGAGATGATGAGCGCGACTTACATTGGCAATATGGAGTCGCTTATCAAAGAGGGTAAAGTAAGCTTAAAGCAAATCGACAAAGCCGTGGAGCGCGTGCTTAAACTCAAAAAGAAAAAGGGAATGTTCTCCGACCCGTATCAGGACGCGGACAAGACGCTTGCGGACAAACTGGACTGCTGCAAGGAACACCGCGACCTTGCGCGTAAAGCGGCGGAAAAATGTGCGGTTCTTCTCAAAAACGACGGAGTTTTGCCTTTTAATACCTCTGTTAAAAAAGTTGCGGTAATCGGACCGTTTGCAAATACGGGCGCGATACTCGGAAACTGGCGCTGCTACGGCAAGCACGAGCAGACCGTTACCGTTTTCGAGGGCGTTAAAAACCTGCTGGAGAATGCCGAAGTCGAATACGCTGAGGGCGTGAACGGAGAGCTTACCGCCACCGACGAAAGCGGAATAGCCGCGGCGGTAAAGGCGGCAAAAGGCGCGGACGCGGTAATCCTTACTCTCGGAGAGCCCCAGGGCGACAGCGGTGAAGGCAACAGCAAACTCGACCTTGAGCTTCCTGCCGTGCAGTACAAACTGCTGGACGAAGTGCTTAAAGTCAACAAAAACACCGCGGTACTGCTGTTCTCGGGCCGCCCGCTTGCGATTAAAAGACTCAGCGAAACGGCGCCCGCTATACTCGAGGTATGGCAGCCCGGCACCGAAGGCGGTTCGGCGGCGGCAAACCTGCTGTTCGGAAAAGCCGTGCCGTCGGGTAAACTTACCATGAGTTTCCCCGCAAAAACGGGACAGTGCCCGATTTATTACAACCATTACAACACCGGCCGTCCGCGCAGAAACGACGACGTGCGCGTCGCGTACACTTCAAGCTACATCGACGGACCCAATAAACCGCTTTATCCGTTCGGCTACGGCTTAAGTTACACCTCTTTCGGCTACTCCTGCCTTAAGTTAAGCGCAGACGTGCTTGAAAGCGGCGGCAGTTTAACCGCTTCCGTCAAGGTCAAAAACGAAGGCGCGGTCGCGGGCGAGGAAACCGTCCAGCTGTATATCCGCGATTTGTACGGTTCTGCCGTGCGCCCCGTAAAGGAGCTTAAGGGCTTTAAAAAAGTCGCGCTTAATCCGGGCGAAGAAAAAGAAGTCAACTTTGAAATAACCGAGGATATGCTGGCGTTTTACGGTCCCGACCTTGTAAAGAAAGCCGAAAAAGGCGACTTTAAAGTGTTTATCGGCGGCGACAGCGAGTGTGCGGACAGCGTTTCTTTCAGACTTGTGTAACGGTTTAAAACATAAGTTAAACGTCTTTCAAGTAAAGTAGCAGAGTAAATCAAACGAAAAATAAAAATGCCGTTGCCCTTTTGTAAGGCGGCGGCATTTTCTTATGCGCTTTTAAGAAAAATTTTTCAGGGAAAATACAGTCAAATTTCAAGTAAAAAACCGCGGTAAGAGTATCTTTAAGGAGTTTAATCAAGCCGATTCGGCGTTCTTTGAAGTGATAGTATTTTCGCGCGCAACGGTATTGTGATATGTGTCGGGGGGAAAGCTGAGCGAAAGGGAATAAGCGACAAGTAAAAACCGCGGGAAAACAGTTTTAAAACGCAAGCGGTCCTATATTGTTTCTGTCGCGGACAAGCTTTTATTTTAAACAGAAAAAGTATTGTTTTTATCCCGTAAAACGCAATTTGATTATCGGTCGGTAACGATTTTTTTTATTTGCGCGGGGAAGACGAAAAGAATCAATTTTTATAAATCCGCAAAAGACTGTCGCTTAAGCGCAAAAATCAATCGCGTTTATGTATTTCACAAAGTCAAACGGACAACGTAAAATCAGTTCAAAACCGAATTTCCTTTGCGGTCTATTCCCACCATAAGCGGCATATCCTTTACGGTGAGTTTTCTCATGGCTTCGCACCCGAGGTCCTCGTACAAAACGGGTTCGTTTTTCGTGACGCAGGCTTTGTAAAGCGCGCCGGCTCCGCCCACGGCTATGAGGTACACGGCGCCGTAAGTTTTCATGGCTTCGACGACTTTTTCGTTACGCTTTCCTTTGCCTATCATCACTTTAAGTCCCTTTTCAATCAGAAAGGGCGCGTAGTCATCCATGCGCGCGGAAGTGGTGGGCCCGCACGAGCCTATAATTTCGCCCTCGGCGGCGGGGGTGGGTCCGCAGTAATATATGGCTTTTCCGCTTGTGTCCCAATCCGGCTTGCCTGCCTTTATGCTTAAGGTAAGCCGTTTGTGTCCCGCGTCGCGCAGCGTGTAAATTTCGCCCGAAAGAAGAATTCTGTCCCCGGCTGTCAGCGAGTCTAGCGCGTCTTCCGAAAGGGGCAGAGTAATTTTTTTAACCGAATCCGACATTTTTTAAAGCCTCTCTTTTTGTATGTTAAATTTATGTAAACAGATTAAAATTTGCCGCTTTTAAAAGGGATATCCTTTGATTAATCGGCGGAAAAAATCCGCGTTTCAAGCCGCGGTTTTACCCGTATGGCAGGGCGGTTTTACCGCATTCAAAAACAAAAAATTGACGAAAGTAAACACTATTTAAAAAGGCTGTCGCGGCTGATTATCCGAAAAGACGGATGACCGACGATAAATAAATACGCTTAAAGCGCAATAAAAGTTTATCAAAGGATGATTTTGCCGTGCCTTACGCTGTGGCACTGAAGGGTTATCGCAACGGGCAGCATTCCGATATGAGTGGGGAAAGTTTCGATGTGCACGGCAAGCGCGGTGGTGTCGCCCGACAAGCCTTGCGCGCCTGTCTTAAGCGCGTTGACCGCGTCCAGAATCCGCTTTTCAAGCTTTGCGACTTGCGGGTCGGGGGAAGGGGTTCCCGTCTTTCGCATCAAAGCCTTTTTGGATAAAACCGCCGCTTTGTCCATCGTTCCGCCCACGCCTATGCCCAGAATTACGGGCGGACAGGGGTTTGCGCCCGCTTTTTTTACGCAGTCCACGGCGCTTGCCACTATTCCGTCCTCGCCTTTGGAGGGGGTAAGCATATACACGGCGGACATATTTTCGCTGCCCGCGCCCTTAGCCATCCATTCAATGACCAGTCCGTCGCCATTAACGATTTCGGTGTAAATCACGGCGGGAGTGTTGTCGCCCGTGTTAAGGCGCGTAAGGGGATGCGCCACCGACTTTCTGGCGTCGCGGTAACCGCGCCTTACGCCCTCGTTAATCGCCTCGGTAAGGTCGCAATCAAGCCGTGCGTCTCTTCCGACGTAAGCAAAAACTACCGCCACTCCGCAGTCCTGGCAGGCGAAAAAGCGTTTTTCGCGCGCGATATCGGCGTTTTCGACAATGGTTTCAAGCGCCCATGCGGCGGCAGGGCACGTTTCCTTTTTAAGCGCGGCTCGGGTAAAAGCAAGCGCTTCCTCTTCGACCACGCAAAGCTTTTCGCGTATAAGTCCGCCAAGTGCTTCCGCTATCGTATCGTAACCGTAAGATTTCATGTTTTTTTCACCTTAAGTAAAGTTGATGGTACTTCGCGATTATTCTACCATAAAAAAGCAATTATCGCAACCGCCGCGAAATAGTTTGCCAATTTTGCGCGCGTATAGTATAATACTCGTTGATTATGAGTCTTAAAGTTTGCGTGTTCGGCAGCGGCAGCACGGGTAATTGTATATTTGTTTCAAGCGGTTCGGTCAAAATTCTGGTGGATTTGGGGCTTACGGCAAGCAGGGTGGAAAAATCCTTGCGCGCCTTAAACGAAACTGCGGATAACGTCAAGGTGCTTATTACGCACGCACACCACGACCACGTCAGCGGATTGGACGCGTTCTGCGCGCGTCACCCCGACGCGGAGGTTTACTGCCATGCGGACTGTCTTGGGTCGGTATGGCAAAAAACGGGCAAGGTCCGCAACAGGCTTATTTCCGTCGACGGCGACTTTTTTATCGGCGACGTCACCGTAAGCCCGTTTAAAGTCAGTCACGACGTGCCTTGCGTAGGGTACGGCTTTCTGTGCGGCGGCAAAAAAATTACCGTCGCAACCGATACGGGCAAGGTTTCGCAAAAGGTAATGGACGTCATGTCCGACAGCGACCTCGTGGTGCTGGAAAGCAATCACGACGAAACGCTTTTGAAAAACAATGCGGACTACTCGCCCTTTCTTAAAAAACGTATTCTTTCCGACAAAGGCCATCTGTCCAATGCGGACTGCTCCCGTTGCGTGGCTTATCTTGCCGCCCACGGCGTAAAACAGGTCGTGCTTGCGCACTTAAGCCGCGAAAACAATTATCCCGAACTCGCTTTCGAAACGTGTAAGAATTTTCTTTCTTCTCAAGGCATCTGTGAGGGAAGGGACGTAAAGCTGGAGATTGCGTTCGCGGACCGGATGAGCAGTCTTTTCGAAATCATTTAAGGAGGCGCGCTTTATCTTGAGGACTCTTACAGCGGCTGACGGCACCGCCGTCTACTTCAAGGCGATTGTTTTCAACCTTCTGGTGCAGCTTTTCGGCTCGATAGTGCTTACGATAGTAACCACTGCCGCAACGGTGGGCGAAAACGCTTACATGACGCTGAATTTCGTGCTTATGGCGCTTATCCAGGCGGTGTTTTTCCTCGCCGTTTATTCCTCGGTAAGGAAAAAGAAACTCGCTCTTGCTTATCCCGTGCGTCCCGTAAAATGGTTTATCGCCCTTTCGGCGTTTTTGTCAAGCGTAGTGTGCATACTGTGTTTCGCGCTTCCCGCGCAATGGTTCTATCTTCTGCTGGAAAAAGCGGGCTATTCGTTTTCCGACCCCGTAAGCTTCGAAACTCCCGTCAACCTTGCGCTGGGTATACTCGTCACCGTTATCCTTGCGCCTTTGTGCGAAGAGCTTGTTTTCCGCGGCGCGCTTTTAGGCGGTCTTGTCAAAAAATACGGAGTCGCAGCCTCGGTGCTTATTTCGGGCGCGGCTTTTGCGCTTATGCACATGAATCCCGAACAAACCGTTTATCAGTTTTTCTTGGGCTGCGTGTGCGCCTGGTTTGCGATTTGCTCGGGTTCGGTACTGCCCTCGATGTTGCTTCATTCGGGCAATAACCTGGTCGCCGTTCTGTTGGAGTTTATCCCGTCCGCAGGTGAAGAAAGCGCGGCTTTGGGCGCGGCGGACGTTTTAACCACCGTATTGCTGTTTGTCGCGGGTG
>ULXB01012155.1_pt1 | contig 47541 bp, 28 predicted proteins | sample 1960901 | NCBI WGS metagenome assembly ULXB01 (sample SAMEA4835828, study PRJEB28245) | human gut metagenome | biome: gut microbiome; material: fecal sample | place: Denmark | collected 2008
ACTTGTCTTCATCTACTTTGTCTACATAGAAATGGGAGATTGCGAACTCTGCCATTTGTAGCTTGCGCATGGCTTCAGAACCGAAATTTTGGGCCTGTAAGGCTGATACTGCCCACAGGCAAGCCAAAAGGACGTATATTTTAATCTTATTCATAATCTTACTTTATATTAATAGCCGAGTATTAACAACCGGGCACAGATACGCCTGCATCCTTCTCAACTCTCAACTTATCCTCATTCCTTTGGGAATAAACTGGCTGATATCTTTATTATAAGTCAATAATTCGCGTACAATCGTTGAGCTGACGCAAGTCAGTTCCGGTTCTGTGAAGAGCAGGATCGTTTCAATGCCTGCCAGTTTGCGGTTGATGTCCGCAATCGTTTCTTCATACTCGAAATCTTTCACTGTACGGATACCGCGGACAATAAACCTGGCCCCTACTTCCTGCGCAAAATCAATGGTCAGACAGTCGTAGGACATCACTTTTATACGAGGCTCATCCTTGTAAAGTTCCCGAATCATTTCCTCTCTTTTCTCAATGGGAAAGTATGTATTCTTGTTCTCATTGATACCGATTCCTATCACGATTTCGTCCATAAAGGTGAGTGCACGTTCCACTACCGAATAATGTCCGATGGTGAAGGGGTCAAAAGTACCCGGGAATATTGCTTTTCTCATGATGCCAAATCTTCTTCTATAACCAGATTATCTATAATAAAGTTCTGTCGTTCCATGGTATTTTTACCCATGTAGAATTCAAGTAGTTCTTTCACTGCGTCTGTCTTTCGCAAAGAAACTTGCTCCAGGCGCATGTCTTTACCGATGAAATGCTTGAATTCGTCCGGTGAAATCTCTCCTAAACCTTTAAATCGCGTGATCTCCGGATTCGGGCTTAGTTCGTTAATTGCATTGACACGCTCTTCTTCACTATAACAATAGATTGTTTTTTTCTTATTGCGTACACGGAACAAAGGCGTTTGCAGAATATATACGTGGCCTTTTTTTATAAGGTCAGGGAAGAATTGCAGGAAGAAAGTAATTAGCAGCAGTCGGATATGCATACCGTCCACATCGGCATCGGTTGCTACGATGACTTTGTTGTAGCGTAGTCCGTCCAAGCCATCTTCTATATTCAGGGCTGCCTGAAGCAGATTAAATTCTTCGTTCTCGTAGACCACTTTCTTGGTTAACCCGAAAGAATTCAGTGGTTTACCACGTAGACTGAACACTGCTTGCGTGTTCACATCACGGCTTTTGGTGATGGAACCACTTGCAGAGTCCCCCTCGGTGATAAAGATGCAGGAGTCTTCTTCCAGTCCTTTTCCTTTCGGGTCGTTGAGGTGAATACGGCAGTCGCGCAATTTGCGGTTGTGCAGGTTTGCCTTTTTTGCACGTTCACGGGCAAGTTTGGTTACACCTGCAATGGCTTTACGCTCTTTCTCGGATTCTTGGATCTTTTGTTGTATCGCTTCGGCTACATCTGCATTCTTGTGCAAGAAGTTGTCCACTTCCTGTTTGATAAAGTCGCCTACATATTTATTGACTGTCACTCCGCCGGGAACCATATTGGTAGAACCCAGCTTCGTTTTCGTCTGACTCTCAAAGATAGGCTCTTCCACATTGACGGCAATGGCGGCAACCAGTCCGTTACGAATGTCGGTATAGTCCATATTCTTGTTGAAGAACTCCTTGATAGTACGGGCGATGTGTTCCTTGAAAGCACTCTGATGCGTACCTCCTTGGGTGGTATGCTGACCGTTGACGAAGGAGTAATATTCTTCTCCGTATTGTCCGGTATGCGTGAAGGCGATTTCGATGTCTTCCCCTTTCAGGTGGATGATCGGGTAAAGTCCCGTTGCCGTCATATTGTCGTTCAAAAGGTCTACCAGACCATTACGCGACAGGATACGGTGTCCGTTATAGATAATGGCAAGCCCGGTATTGAGGTACGTGTAGTTACGTAGCATTGTCTCAATAAATTCAGGCTTGAAACTGTAATTCAGGAATAATGTATTATCCGGTTCGAAGAAGATGTAAGTTCCGTTTTCCTCTTCGGTATTCTGCGTTTCGTCGGTTAGCAGGTTTCCTTTTGAGAAAGTGGCGATACGTACTTTGCCGTCGCGGTAACTGCGTACCTCAAAACGGGAGCTCAAGGCATTGACGGCTTTCACACCGACACCGTTTAGTCCGACACTTTTCTTAAACGCCTTGCTGTCGTACTTACCACCGGTGTTCAGCATGCTGACGGCTTCGATGAGTTTTCCCTGCGGGATGCCTCGTCCGTAGTCACGTACGCTGACACGGAGGTTTTCTTCAACGGTAATCTCGATTTTCTTACCGGCTTGCATTTTGAACTCGTCAATACTGTTGTCAATTACTTCTTTCAGGAGGACATAGATTCCGTCTTCGGCATGTGCACCGTCGCCCAGCCTTCCGATATACATACCGGGGCGTGTGCGTACATGTTCCATGTCACTTAGGTGACGGATGTTGTCGTCAGTGTACTCTACTGCATTGTTGTTGTCTACAGGTATCAATTCGTTCTCTTCCATAGCTGTTTTTTATTTTATCTCTTTGATGAACGCACGGCGGCGCTTATGTTGTTGAGTCTCAAAGTAATCCCATTGTGCCTGAACTTTTCCGTTCAGTTCCAGTTCGGGGTTGCTTTCCGCAAAGATAAAACCTAATTTTTGATAAACTGGAATTAAATCGGAAAATAACAAAGCGTTAACACCTTTGTTTTGATATTCCGGTTTCACTGCAACGAGTAGCAGATCAAGCATTTTGGCACGGCGTTTCATAAATAGTGCCTTTAACAGATAGAACCATCCGAGTGGCAACAGACGTCCGTGTGATTTCTGTAAAGCCTCGGCGAGAGATGGCATGGAGATACCTACACAGACCAATTCGTCATTGGCATCAGTAATCAGTGTAACCATCCGTAAGTCAAGGATCGGCAGATACATTTTCACGTATTGGTCGATTTGCCGCTGTGTCAACGGAGAATAGCCATAAAGAGGACTATATGCTTCATTCATCAGCTCGAAAATCTTCTGTCCGTAGTCTTTGGCTATTTTTCTTCCGGAAGTATATTTCTTTATCTTGAGGTTATATTTTCGTTGGATCAGTTCGGAGATACGTTTATGCTTGTCGGGAATGGCATCCGGTATGTAGATTTTGTATTCCACCCAGTCGGCGTCTTTCTCGAAGCCTAACTTTTCCATGTGTACAGGATAGTATGGGTAGTTGTAGATAGTGGCCATGGTACTAAGTTGGTCGAACCCTTCAACTAACATTCCTTCCGCATCGAAATCAGTAAATCCGAGAGGACCGGCAATGTGAGTCATGCCTCGTTCTTTTCCCCATTCTTCCACCGTTTTGATGAGTGCGGATGATACTTCGGGATCGTCGATGAAGTCTATCCATCCGAAACGAACGTTTTTACATTCCCACTTCTCGTTCGCCTGATTGTTGATGATTGCAGCTACACGTCCTACTATTTTATCGTCCCGGTATGCGAGGAAATAATCTGCTTCACAGAATTCGAATGCTGCGTTTTTCTTCTTGTTGAAGGTGTTGAGCATGTCGTCATAGAGGTCAGGCACAGAGTAAGGGTTACCCTTGTACATTCTGTAGTTGAAACGGATAAATTTCTTAAGTTCTCTCTTTGTGGAGACTTTCTTGATTGTAATAGCCATATCTCGTATTTATGATTTGAGCAGGCAAAGATACGTGATAATCTTTAAATTACAACGTGTGGGGTGGCAAAAACTGTATCTATATAATTTTAGTGCTTATGTACCATTTGAGTTTATGCATTATGATAGTGAAGAGGGAGTTTACTTCGATGAAAAGCAATAAACATTACCCGCAAAACCACAAACAATCATCTTATTCCCGGATACGGCTACGGTTGAAAATATAGGCGCTCCAATGTGTCGTTTATCTTTTATAATTCCTGTAGTTTGGTCGATGGCATATAGATAACCGTCGGAAGCTCCGATGTAGACAATTCCTTGTGATGCAACAGGACTTGTTTCAACTCCGGCTTGCGGAGTGGTGGAATAAGGAGCAGTATATACAAGTGAAGGTGACGTTTCTGCTTTCCATTTATTGAAAAGTGTAGATTTGTCCAATGCGAAAACTCCCCGGTCGGCAGTACCGAAAATGATTTCCTGTTCGGTGATGAGTGGGGTGGATGTAACATCCAGATTGGCTGATAACTCTTTTTGTTGCAATACTTTTCCGGTTTGTGGCTCTATTGTGAAGAAGCTCTTGGAAGAGATAATCCATAATTTCCCGTTTTTATAGACAGGAGAGGCTCCCCGGTTGCCAGGTCCGTTATCAGATAGTTTCCAGAGTTGCTTTCCTGTGTGGATATCATTGCCGTATAAACCTCCCCATTGGGTTCCGCTGACTAATACATCTCCGGCAATAGCGAGTGTTGTAGTAGAACCTTCCCGCTGTTTCCAGTCCTTGTTAGTCCATATCGTTTGTCCTGTTTTTAGGTTGTAGGCAGATAGTCCGGCGCCGATTCCGGCATAGACCACTCCTTTGTCTACTGTCAATCCTTCAGTCAGATAGGGATAGCTGTCCAAATTAATAGATTGTTTCCAGAGTAATTTTCCTGATTCTGCGTCTAAGGCATAGAGGTTGCAGGAGGCATCTTGAGCTACTACAATTCCATTTTCATAGGCTATTGTGTTCTTAACAGAATTTGCAGTACGGAATTTCCACAACAGTTTGCCTGAATTAAAATTAAATGCGCAGATAAATGTGTTCAGTGATACATTATCGTCGGTGGTAGCGATAAATACTTTCTGTCCGGCGATAATGGGAGAACACATAAAAATGTTACTGCCTGTATTAGCTGTCCATTGTAATTGCAGGGGGAGCTTGATTTGAGAGTTGTTGACTCCGCCGGAGTGTGCTGCGTTTTGAAGTAATGTATTCCAGTCTTCACCTGCAATAGTGGATAATTTGAAGTCCTTTTGGTAGATAAACTGGCTGGTAGCAGTCGCTTTCTTTCCGTTGCTGAAGAATGAAGTCACTGTGAGATTTAGTTTTTTCCCCATTTCATTAGCCGGCATTTGAATGTTTCCACCCCAGTTCCATTCTGTACGGGAGGCTAGATCGCCTTTAGCTATTTCTTGATTATTTTCCGAATCGCTTAGGATATAAGAAACGTGAGACGTTTTGGCCTGCGAATAATATGTATTGACGGAAACAGGAAGCTGATCTTTAGTGATGGTGCAGGCTGCGGCCGTCTGATTATTCATCGGAGAGACTATTGCGATTTGTGGCTCGATGAAAGCATATCGCAGTTGGGTGGTGATATTGTCGTTTGCGTCTACTTTTATTTCTCTAAAAGAAGAAGGGGAATGGTCAATGCCTCCTTTATCCAATGTGTCGGTACAGATTGTATAAATCCCATTTTGGTTGCGGACATAGTTGTAATGCATGTGTCCGTAGATTTGGGCTTTGGTATTGAAAGAACGAAAATCAAGCAGATGATCGTCATCTGCTTTAAAGACGAAAGAGTCATTTGGAGTAAATAAGTCGTGATTGAAAAGGATAAGTGCCTGGTCTTTTTTTATGAGAGCAAGATCGTTTTTTAGCCAGTTGTATACATCTCTTTGGGTATAGTTGGTCGGGTTATCTCCGTGGTCGATTGGAGTGACTACATAATGAACGTTACCTATATCAAATGAATACCATGTCGGACCATAGAGAGATTCGTAAAGCTCTTCGCCATAGTTGCCTTTCACTAAGTCATGATTACCGATACAATAATAAACAGGACAATCCATTGTTTGTGCATTTACCACTTGATTGTGGATGGTGAGTCCCGGTTCGTAGCAGATATCTCCGGTGTGAATGAGGAAGGCAGGCTTCTCATTGTCAATGTATTGCTGGAGATCGGTTACCCAACGCCCCATTCCACCCGTTACTTCGGTGTCGGTGATTTGCACGAAAGAATGTTTTCTGGGTTTTGTCCGCTCGCTTTCGGTTAAGATAAAATCGTAGCTTTTTCTGTTCTCTTTGGTAGAAAGGTAGAATTGTTGTGTTTCAAATCCCGCAGGAGTTGTAATACTTATGAATCTTGTTTTCTCGAATCCGGGCAAAGAGAACCGACCTTTCTTATCTGTTTTTACTACGTTCAATCCATCTGTTACCATAACTCCCGCCAGCGGCTTATCGCCTTTATCAACTATGCCCGATTGATTAGTGTCGACAGAAACTGTTCCCTTAAATTGAGCGCATAGAGGCAGATATAGTAAAAATGATACCAGAATCACAGATAGTCTTTTCATGGTCGGTTCTCAAATTTTAGTGTGTTAAGCTAATTATTCCTTCTCTTGTTTTAGTTGTTTTATTTCTTCGTTGTACCTGATTTCTTCTTTACACAGAGGCTTATACCAAGTCTTTCTTAGTATCAAGGTCGTAACCAGAAGCAATGCGATAGAGCTCCAGAGCCCCAATTGTTGGCGGACAACGAGATACATTGGGATAATGGTAAGGCTGCATTGCCACACAATGCCGATTGCCACGTTGAATGCGTCTCTTTTGAAGTTGCGGTTTGGCTGGATATGAGGGTAACGGGCCAATGCTTTTTCTTCAATCGGCTTCCACCATCCCCATGGGCGTACACGGGTGTAGAAGTTGATGAGCGTCTCTTCGTCTGTTGGAGGTGCGCTATAGGTTCCTGCGATGCATCCTATCAGGGAAACTCCGAACAGTACGGGGAAGAAATAGAGTACCCATGCGTCGGGAACAGTGAACTTCATGACGATGGCTGCTATTACTCCGGCGGTCATTCCCCAGAAATAGCCTTCACCATTGAAGCGCCACCAATGCCATTTCAGTACGTTGGCCGCGATGTATCCTCCGAAGAGTGCTCCAACAATCCATTGGAATATTTCATTGATGTCTTTCAGGAAGAACCCTATGACAGTGCTGATAACTACTACTGCGACAGAAATAATATAGCTACTGCGTATTTGTGTTTTCACACTCGCTTTCGGATTGATATATTTCAGATAAATATCATTCACGATATAAGCCGGTGCGGCATTAACAGTGGACGCAAAAGTCGACATGAAAGCTGCCAGTAGTCCGGCTAGTAGGATTCCGGCTAATCCTGCAGGCACATAACGTGTGATTAGATGGGGGAGGATAGTTTCAAAATCCGTTCGTGTCACTTCCATTTGTGTCAGACCGCCATCTTCTTTAAAGAAGTAGATAGCCAGCAGAGCAAATCCCATAATCATCAGGTAGCGGGGGATTAATAGTACGACTGATACGGAACCGCTCATCATAGCCGCTTCTTTGGGGGATTTGCAAGATAGAATTTTCTGCATATCATAGTTGGGCGCCGGTCCTGCCATACTCATAAATATTCCTTTGAGCAAGGCCATCATGACGAAGATGCTAATCAGGCTATATGGTTCATTCGCCATCCGTTCCGTCAAGAGGCTCATCCGGCTGCTCCAGTCGATATCCAGCGTCCATCCGAAGAAAGGAGAGTCCCAGCCGGCCGGAACGAAAGAATGAATCATGTCCGGCGCTACCATTTGCATTCCGATAACAACAATTACGATACCTGCTACTGTCATAATCAGGAACTGCACAACGTCTGTCCATACAATACTCAACATTCCTCCGAGCATTACATAGAAAGTGGCGATTGTGGTAAAGAAAATACCATATACATGAGGAACATATTCTGCAGGCACATTGAAAGGAATGAATGGAGATACTACTTCCCAGGGGATGAATATCTCCATAAATTTACCAATACCTATGAATCCATAACTTAAAAAACCGAGTACGCTAAGTAATGCAAAGATGATAACAATCGTATGTGAAAGAGTCGATCCTTTGCCTTTACCGAAACGTGTCTTAATCCATTCTGCTCCAGTGAGTACATTGGAACGACGTAACCACACGGACAGATAAACCATTAGAAAGATTTGGTTGAACACTGGCCACAACCAGGGAATCCAAAGGCTCTTGAATCCGTAGGCAAATGCCCAATATACCATCAGCATCGTTCCTGTGATGTCAAACATTCCGGAAGCATTGGAGAGTCCGAGCATATAAAATGGCAATGATTTCCCTCCCAGGAAATAAGAATCCATATTTTGGGCAGCCCGTTTCTTCAGGATAAGTCCGATGACAATCATGGCAATGAGATAGGCACAAATGATGAGAATATCGATTTCGTGTAGTTTCATATCGTTATTTCGATTAGGTTTTTATATATCATTATTTTATTTGATGCAAAAGTAGGGCGAAAGTAGTGGGGAAACAAATATTATTTTAACTCATTCTGATACTATATTAATATATCTGTGTTTACTTCAACTTTGGTTTTCCTTTGAAAAGTCGGTTTTCCCCTGTATAAACGATAAGATATGCGATTTTATCGTTTATAAAAAGGAATATTGTTGAGGCCTCAATCTTATGAATAAAATGAAAGAACCAGAAAAAGCACGCCATTGTCAAATTCCGGAAGGAATGGCGATGGTGTGCTTTCCATATTGAAAATTCAGTTACTATACTTTCACCTTATTAGCTTCTATCAGTTGATAAATATTTTCTACGGACGTAGCGGATCGAAGTTTATCTTCCGGAGTATGCAGGCAATAATCTACAAGTCGTTCGATTGTAGAGGTAGCTACATGCATCCGTGTATCTGAAGAAGCATAATAGATGTAGACCGTTCCGTCTTCATCTGTAATCCACCCGTTCGAAAATAATACGTTGGAAACGTCTCCGATTCTTTCTTCTTCTACGGGTGCCATGAAGTAACCTCCTGGTTGGGCAATCACTTTATTGGGGGCATCTAAAGAGGTCATGTACAAATACAACACATACCTGAGTCCTGCTGCGCAAGCACGGACTCCATGCGCGAGGTGCAACCATCCCTGTGGCGTTTTGATAGGATGAGGCCCTTCACCGTTCTTCACTTCTTTGATGGTGTGATAATAACGTTGTTCTACCACCGTCTCTTCTTTAACTATTGCATGAGTGATATCATCTACTAGTGCCCAGCAAATTCCTCCACCAGTGCCTGCTTCAATAAACCCGTCTTGAGGGCGGGTGTAAAGCGCATATTTCCCTTTGACAAACTCCGGATGGAGTACCACATTGCGTTGCTGGCTTTTAGAGATAAGATTAGGCAGACGCTCCCAATTTCTTAAGTCCTTGGTGCGTATGATGCCTGCTACCGCAACGGCAGAAGTCAGATCTCCGGCGGCTGCGTCCGGATCTTTGCTTTCCGAACAGAAAATGCCGTATATCCATCCGTCCTCATGCTGGGTAAGGCGCATATCGTAGACATTCGTTTCTTCCGGGTATAAGTCGGGAAGCTGGATTGGATATTCCCAAAAACGAAAATTATCTATCCCATTCGGACTTTCGGCTATGGCGAAAAACGACTTACGGTCGTAACCTTCCACTCGTGCCATAATGAGATATTTTCCGTTATATTTGATAGCTCCTGCATTGAATACAGCGTTAATACCGAAACGTTCCATCAAAAAAGGGTTTGTTTCCGGATTAAAGTCATATCTCCATTCGAGTGGAGTATGGGCTGCCGTCAGAATAGGATATTTATAGCGTTCAAATATGCCATTGTTGGATCGTATTCTTTTATTTTCACGTGAGATGAGCGTTTCATATTCTTCTGTAAGAATACGTAATCTGTTATCATATCTATTCATATCTGTTCAAAATTTATAAAAAGAGACTGATTACAATACAGATAGTAATAAGGAATATACTGTGTTGTAAGGACAGTCTCTTTTTATGTTGGTCACTTCAAAAGTATGGGGGTACTTCCGAAATACATGTGTGTCAAGTTTATAAATTATTCTTTGGTTATAAAATAGGAACGTACAGTGTATCCGGGCTCCAGGAAACTCACCCAATACCAGCCGTCTTCTACTTTATCAATCCGGCAATCTTCTATCGGATATCCTACATTCTTGTCTACTGCGTTTCTTGTCACCTTATAAAGTGTTGCATTCGTCTTGCTGCCTACTCCCAAATCGCCGGTAAACTGAACCGCGTAACCGGATGCGGATGAAGTTGTCGAACTCTTAACAAGCAATTGCGACAAGTTGAAATCCGCCGAATGCATTATTTCTCCTACTTTTGAAGTAGAAAGGCTTTGGTAAGAATAAGAACCTGCCAGCATATAGCGATATGACGGGTTCTCCAGGTAAGGATCGTCAATAGCGGTAATGGTCACTTCTATCTTTTCACCGTCCTGGTCGGCGATAGTGACTTTGTTGTTGTAACGGTATCTTTTAAGTCCTTCAATTATCACTTCTGTACCGTCTTCAGACATGGAGCATTTCAGGTAAGTTGCAGAACCGCCTGCTGTGCAGGTATATCCACCATTGCCATCCAGGATTTTGATAGTAGCCGGAGTGCCGATAACTAAGTAAGGGATATTTTCACTATTGTCGACTACCATTCTCTTTTTCACTTTTACGATGAGTTCTGTCGTTTTGTCCCGTCTGTCTTTTACGGTGAAAGTGGCAGTACCCGGAGCCAGCGATTCAATTTGAATCTGCCCTTTATCATTTATCGCAGCCTTTGCTATTGATGGATTATCAACAGTGATACTGTATCCTCCATTGCCTGTATAGACCTCTATGGTCTTGTCTTCATTCGGATACATAACTGTAGAAGATACTTTCAGAACCAAGTCTACCAATTGGTCAACAATTACTTTTACGTTGGTTGACATCCTGGCCCAGTCGGTAATAGTCACATTTGCGTCACCGGCTTTCAAACCTGTCACTTGTATTTGGTCATTGTCGATTGTAGCGGTAACCACATCTTCGTTCGAACTGGTAACCTTGTAGTTACCGTTTCCCTGAATAATCTGAATCACTCCTTCTGCTTTTTCATCTAGATTGATTGTCAATTCCTGCTTGTCCGCAACCAGATTGGCATAGGACGGATCATCTTCACTGCAACCGGAGAACAAATTGACGGCTGCAAGCAGGAATCCTGCTATATATAATCGATTCTTTTTCATGATATTCTAGTATTATTTTGACTATTATTCTGCTGCAATATCTTTTATCTTACCAGTAACTGTCACCACACTGAGCTTGGGAACCGTAATGGAACGTAACCCGCTTAAAGAAGGATTGAACTTCTTGCGCTGCCATTTTACGTCTTCGCTGGATGTGTATGCAATCATGTTCTGAAAACTTTTTCCTTCAATCTCAACTAAAGTGGAGAATGACTCCTTCTCCGAACTGTTCACTAATACGATGGTATAAGTATTATCCTTAACATAAGCTGACATCAGAAGTTCTGCAGGGAATTGATTCTCTTCAGAAGGAATAGCCTCAACATCTACACGATGACTGCCGGCTTCGATGAATCTGGTGAACTGCCCGTATGTATAATAGCGGGGGACTCTGTAGTAGGTAGTGCCCGGTATGGCTTCTTCCAACTGGATAAGGTTCTCGCCTGTCGTGCTGCAAGGACGGGCTCCGGCCCACCAGATATAAGCATTTACATTAGCTTGTGCCAGATAGTAATGGAAGTTTCTTGCCCATTTCATGGCATCATTCCAGTCCTCCGAACGTTTTAAGTTGTCACAGTTCTCGGTCATCCATACAGGAATATTGGCATTAACTGCTTCATCGAAAGGTAAGATATTATCTAAATTGGACATACTGTATCCGTGTCCGGCCGCTATGACGTTGTCATTTGCCAATGAAGCTTCGCTTTCCAGACATTTCTTGAAGAACTGATTGGATGCAGTGAGGAAAGACGAGTAACTTGCTTTCCACCATGAGGAACATTCTCCCATTATAATCTTTTTATCATTATATCCGGCCGCGTCCAGAGATTTCCGGAAAGTGTTATGGCTGAAATCTGCCAATTGTTCAGGAGTCCATTTACAAGTAGACCATGCAGTGAAAGTATTATCAGGTTCATTGGTAGGTGATAAGCCATAAATGTTTATTCCGAATTTCTTTTCGTATTCTTTGACGAAGTCTATCAGATAATTGGCGTAATCTTCATAATGAATAGCTTTCAGAGAGCCACCGGAGTTGCTGTCTTTATCTTTCCATTTTTTAGGTGGACTCCATACGGAGAACATATACTTCATGCTTTTATGCTTTCTGGATAGATAGTCCACCAGCCACATCTGGCCTAGCTGTACCTGTTCGGCACATTCCGCACCGTGATATTTGAACCAATAGTTGTTCATGTATTTAGGTTCGTCGGCAGGCAGGTTGAAGTTACGGTCCATGCCAAATTCTATTTCACCCGTGACGTCGTCCTGATAGTGCGGGAATACTTCTCCACGGAATATGTTTAGCTTCAAGCCATTGTCACCGAATAGGTCTGCCATAACGGCATCTCTGTGGTTATTGTTCCAGATACGGTGAGACCATTCTGCAAAACCACATCCAAATCCGTCAATCATCTGATGCTGATGTCCTTCGCCGATAGACATCCTCACAACAGACGTTGTTGTAGGCTCTGTCGCAAAACCATCATCCTCGTCCGACTCTTCCACGGGATCCGGGATGTATACATCACCATGGCTCAGGCTACCGTCTTCACAAGAATATCCTATAAATAAGAGTAAGGATACGAATAATAGTGCATATATTTTTTTCATAATTTTTCTGTTATAAGTTATTGGAAAGATTATTTCCATAAATCTATTTGTTGCATTGCAGAGTTGTTGTTCAATTCGCCTGTCGGAATCGGATAATACCTGTTCCTTTCCTGAAAATTGTCTGCCCCTTGCTTGTCATTTGCTTTGAGGATTGTTTTGATTTCATTGGTTGTGTACCAACGTTTCAGGTCGTCAAACCGGTGCCCTTCTCCGAAAAATTCGAGTAAACATTGATGTTCGATCTGATCCATAAGCTGATCCTGGGTGAATGTTTTGTCTGCCAGTCCGGCTCTTTCGCGGATAAGTTTCAGGGCATAGCTGGCACCTGTCACATCGTTTGTTTTGGCGCAAGCCTCGGCATACATAAGCAGTACTTCTGCAAAACGCATGACACGTACATTGTTGGCTTTTCCTTCTTTGTTTCCCATATTGTCTGCCGCTTCGTCGTTTACATAATAGGCAGTGTATTTCTTCAGAAGGAATTTACCGTCACCCATGCTGAAAGTTGGAGCACCGCCGGCCATTTTACCGGCATTGCCTTCCCACAGTTTCTCCATGGAATAATTTCCGCCGTACCAGCTCTCGTTCTTCACAACATCGCCAAGTGCTTCGGGGTTAAAGAACAGACTGGGATACATACGTTTGTCAAACTTGGTATCGGCTCCCGCAGGGCGTTCTTCAGAAATGAACTGCCCGACAATAAATGAAGTCGGCATGATTTTTGCCCAGCCACCGGAGTTTACCGGGCCGATGAATTGCGGAATAGAACTTCCTAAGTTGATGCCGCTTTCATTCCCCCACGTCAAGTCGCCGTCGCTGCTGTATTGCAATTCGAAAACAGATTCTTCGTTGTTTTCTTTGGCAGTAGTGAAATTCTCCGCGAAGTTTTCCATTAGGTTATAACGTCCCGGATAATAAGGCGCTTTTAATAATAAATCCAATTGAGCTTTAGCTTCCGGATATTTATGCTGTGTCAGATATACCTTTGCCAGCATAGCGATAGCAGCTCCTTTCTCAATACGTCCTTTTTCATCTGCTACACGGGTGACGGGCAGGTTGCATTTGATGGCCTCTGTCAAGTCATCTTCCGCTTGTTTCCAGAGTACCGCTTCGCTGGCTGCCGGTTTGTTCGGCTCGTCCTCATTAGAAGGAATGATACGCAGGGGCACTTCTTTGTAGTTATTAACTAACAGGAAATATTGATAACCTCTCAAAAAAAGTGCCTCACCTTTAATCATGGAACGGTCTTCTTCGGTGATTCCTGTAGCCGGTACATTGTCAATGTATCTTAGTACAACATTTGCGCGCTGTACTCCTGTAAAGAGTGCGCCATAAGGATCATTTCCCGTAGTCGGTGAGTTTTGGAAATTAGCGATAGCCCACATGCCCGGTTCTTCATTAGTGATTGTGAAGATATCGTCTCCACGTCCATTCAGGTTTAGCCAACCGTCAAAAGCCCCAAAATAACCATACATCTGGTACTTGATAGGAGAATATGCGGCGGCAAGAGCGCTCTCGGCATCTGCCTTGTTTTTCCAGAAGTTATCCCCCGTGAAATGATTGGGATCTTTCAGATCCAGAAAGCTGGATTCATTGCACGAACTAAGTATTCCTGAAAGAAGGACTGCCATGCATATATATGATAACCAATTTTTTTTCATACTATATTCAATTATACGTGTTAGTTCTTTCTTATAAATTCACTTGGATACCAAAAGAGAATGTACGTGGGAGCGGGTAACGTCCCTGGTCGATTCCTCTTGTGAATACATTGTAAGTGGTACCTAGATCTACACCGCTTTCACCGAGGTCGGGCGTGTAGCCGGAGTATTTGGTTAACGTAAAGAGATTTTCTATGGAAGTATAGATTCTCACATTTTCAAGCTTGATCTTTTTTAGCAACTGTTTGGGTAATGTATAACCGATATCGAGTGTTTTCAAACGTATGTATGAACCGTCTTCGAGCCATCTGTCGGTATAAGCCCATTTGTTGTCCGCACCGTCGGTAACGGAGAAGCGGGGCATGTCGGTATTCTGGTTGTCGGGTCTCCACGAGTTAGCCAGCGTCGTACTGTAGTTACCGTTGAAGTTTCCTGATTCCAGGCGATAGCGCGGGTAGTTATAGATTTTATTTCCTACCGTACCGTCAAAGAAGAGGTTAAAGTCGAAATTATTCCAGTCTCCACCCAGTCTCAGGCCGAAAGTCATATCGGGGAACGGGCTGCCTACATCATGCTGGTCGTCGGTGGTTATTGAGCCATCGCCATTCCAGTCTTTGTAACGTACGTCGCCTACTTGGGCGCCCGGCTGAATCAGTTTGCCATCGGCTGTTCTATAGTTCTCAATTTCTTCTGCACTGCGGAAAATACCATCTGTTTCAATTAAGTTAAAATAAGACATGGCATGACCTTCCTGGAACATATTGATACCACGTCCGCCCTGACCATGCGCCGAATAACCGGAGATAGTCATATTGTCACCACCTGTAGATATTTTGATAACTTCGTTCTTGTCCGTGCTGATATTAGCCCCTACATAGTAGTTGAACTTATCTTTAATAGAACCACGGTAGTTCACCGCAAACTCGAAACCTTTATTACGTATTTTTCCTGCATTCTGTATCGAGAATCCGCTGATACCGGCAGAACCGGCGTAGGGGATAGGAAGTAGTACATCATTCGTGTTTTTCACATAAGCATCTGCTGTCATTGTCAGTCGTCCGTTCAGTAGGCTAAGATCTAAACCGATGTTGTAAGTCTCTGTATTTTCCCAAGTCAGGTTAGTCGGAGATACGGCGTTTACATAGGGCATTTGTCCGAACCAGATATTGTTGCCTTGAAGATAGTTCATACCACTACCCACCACACTGATAGTCGGGTAATAATTGTCCCCAATTTCCTGATTACCCAGTTTACCGTAGCTGGCACGAATCTTTAGTTGGTCGAATACATTCTCTAATGGATTGAAGAATTTTTCGCGATTGATGTTCCAGCCTACAGACACGGATGGGAAACTACCATACTGATGTCCTTTGCCGAAGCGTGAAGAACCGTCCCGACGAATAGATGCGGAGAATAAATAACGGTCATCATAAGAGTACATAACACGTCCGAAGAGAGAAACCAGTGCCAATTCTTTGAGATTGCTGGAAGCGCTCATGGTGGTTGTGTTACCTGTCATCGTCTCAATAAACTGCGGAATGTCGGAGTTGCTTCCGTTCAGGCCGTAATGTTTGTCTTTTTGGGCGGAATAACCGGCTAACAAAGAAATATTGTGTTTGCCGAAGACTTTATCGTAGTTCAGGGTGTTTTCTATTACCCATGAATCGTATGTGGATGAACCTTCTTTTAAGTCGGGAGCATCATTCTTCCCAAAAGTTCCCAAGTCATATATACCCGTATAGGTACGTGATTTGGTATGGTCCTTTCTGATACCTACGTTAAACTTATATTTTAAGTCCTTAATGATTTCGGCTTGCAGGTAAGCATTCAGGAAAATTCTGGTGCTTTCGTTAGTGTTGTCTATTACATTAGAGTATCCTAGAGGATTCGGCAGGTTGATATTGGCAGAAGTACCCCATCCGGTTGCATTGGTCGGATCATATACCGGAACTACTGAAGGGAATTGCAAGATACCGAACATTGTATCCTGATCAATATTACCTTTTCCTTGAGCCAGGCGAACAATCATAGACTGTCCGATAGTTAGTCGGTTATTCAGGAAAGAATAGTCGCTTTTCAGGCGGATGTTATAAGACTCGTGGTCGGTATTGCGCAGGATACCTTCTTTGTTCAGGTAGCTTATAGATGCGCTATAGGCTCCGGTTTTAGAACCGCCGCTGATGGTTGCGTTGGCCTTGTAGGTCATGGCTGTATTCAGCATGACATCCTGCCAGTCTGTTCCTTCTCCGACGAAAGGAACTGCACCCGTTTCAGCTCCGAAGCCGGCACCAGCCAATTTATAGTAACGGGCAAAGCGGCTATATTCTTCTCCATTGAAAACATTCAGCTTTTTAGGATTATGGCTGATACCTGTAAAGAGGTTGATGTCCAGTTTGGTAGGAGTGTCTTTGCGACCGCTTTTAGTCGTGATAAGGATGACGCCACCTGCCGCGCGTGAACCGTAGATAGCTGCTGAGGCGGCATCTTTCAATACCTCAATAGACGTGATGTCGTTAGGATCGACCATACTGATGTCACCAAATGATCCGTCGCTTTACATAAAGCGGGTCATTATTAGATAATGAACTGATACCACGTACATTGATCGTCATGCTTCCATTGGGGTCACCGCTGGAACTTGCCACTGATACTCCGGGAATCTTTCCTTGTAAGGCTGTTGCGGCATTGGAAGCCACCTGTCCGTTAAGCTCTTTTGCGCTGACTGAGCCTACAGCACCCGAAAGATGACTTTTCTTTACTGTACCATAACCGATCACTACCACCTGCTCAAGAGCGATATTGTCTTCTTCCATTGTGACATTGATTGGGGCTCCGGATGTAACAGCTCTTTCTATTTGTTTCATACCTATTGTTGAGAATACTAGTGTATTCCCTTTGCCTGCTTTGATGGAGTATTTACCATCTGCATCTGTTATTGTGCCGGTGTCTTTGTCTTTAACTCTTACCGTGACTCCAGGTAAAGGTTCATTTGTCGTAGCTTCTGTTACTACTCCTTTCACTTCAATGTCTTGGGCTGCTAGTGGAATACTAGCCATGCAGAGAAATAAGAATAGTAAGAAATGAATTTTTCTTCTCATAATTTATTGCATTAGATTTATAACTCTAGTTCAATTATCAATCGATCCATGGAAATTTCAACTGATAATCGTCTGATGCAAAAGTAGAGGATAATGGCATGTATGGCAAATATTATTTTAGCCGCTTCTGATACAATTTTGCTTCTTGTTTTCTTGTGTAATTAATTGTTGATTAAGAACTCATACCTTGTAAGTGAAGCCCAAATATTCTGTTTATAAGCTATATAGGCTTTGCTTATTATGTTTGTGCAACCAGTATATTGTATATTTCTGTCTTTTTTATTATATTTAAAAAAGGAATTGTGGTATTATAAGAAAGAAATATGGTATTATTATATTTGAATAAATGATACTATTTTGCTATCGATTGTTTGAATATTACTTCTATTGTTCTGTTTCGTATAAGAAATAAGATAGCTATATTGGTTTATTCTATAACTTATAAGAAATAAAAAAGAGAGGAAATAATTCCCTATTTATACCCTGCAATGCGCACTTTTGATAAGCGTTATTTCACCTGCAATACGCACTTATCTATGTCGGTTTGTGTCCTGCTTTATAAGAAGCCCGTCATTGACGTGGAATTTGTCAATGACGGGCAACTAATACTGCTCAAGTATTGAGCTCACATTACCTTAAAAATAAACCTGTTCTGCCATTACATATTTGTTAGCTTCTATGAGCTTGCAAATGTTTTCTACAGAAGCAGCAGAGCGTAAACCGTCTGCCGGGGTGTGAAGACAATAATCTATCAGCCTGTCTACGGTGGAAGTTGCTACGTGCATGCGGGTATCGGAAGATGCGTAATAGATATACACTGTTCCGTCCTCGTCTGCAATCCACCCATTCGAGAAGAGCACATTGGAGACATCACCTATTCTTTCCTCATCTACCGGAGCTATTAAGTATCCACCCGGCTCAGCGATTATCTTTGTCGGATCTTCCAGAGATGTCATATACAGATAGAGCACATAACGCAGTCCGGCAGCGCAAGCACGTACACCGTGGGCGAGGTGCAACCATCCTTTGGGGGGGTTGATAGGATGGGGACCTTCGCCATTCTTTACCTCTTTTATTGTATGGTAATGACGGTGGTTTATAATGATTTCTTCTTTCACTTCTGCATGGGTAATGTCATCTATAAGCGCCCAGCCAATACCTCCTCCGTTGCCGGCGTCGATAAAGTTATCCTGTGGACGGGTGTACAGTGCATATTTGCCATTAACAAATTCCGGATGTAATACAACATTGCGTTGCTGACTTTGGGAAATCAGGTTTGGCAGCCGTTCCCAGCTTTTTAAGTCTTTAGTACGCACGATGCCTGCTTTGGCTATGGCGGAAGACAGGTCGCCTGGTGCAGCGTTCGGGTCAAGACTCTCGCTACAGAAGATTCCATAAATCCAGCCATCTTCATGGGTCGTCAAACGTATGTCGTAGACGTTTGTTTCACTTGGGTCTGTGTCCGGCAAATGTATCGGGTATTCCCAAAAACGGAAGTTGTCTATGCCATTCGGACTTTCGGCAATGGCGAAGAATGATTTTCGGTCGTTTCCTTCTACACGTACTATTATTAGATACTTTCCATTCCATTTGATAGCTCCCGAATTCATGGTGGCATTTACTCCGATTCGTTCCATTAGGTATGGATTTGTTTCCGGATTCAAATCATAACGCCATTCCAAGGGAGTATGAGCAGCTGTCAGGATAGGATATTTATAGCGCTCGAATATTCCATTTTCGGAAAATATCATCTTATTTTTACGTGAGATAAGTGACTCATGTTCTTTTTTTAGAATATGAAGTCTATTATTGTATCTATTCATATCAATTCAACATATTAAGAGATAAAGATTTGCAGTCCATTTCCCTTGCATCTTCTTGACAAGATAAAAAGAAACTGTTCACAATGCAGATAGACATGAAATGCATACTGTGTTGTACGAACAGTTTCTTTTTATGTTTTATCATTCTAAAAGTATGGGGGTGCTTTTAAACGGATATGTCAAGTTTATAAATTATTGCTTAGTGATAAAGTAAGAACGAACGGTGTAACCGGGTTCCAAGAAGCTAACCCAATACCAGCCATCTTCTACTTTATCTATTTTACAGTCTTCTATTGAATAGGCAACATTTTTATCTATTGCATTTTTAGCAACTTTATAAAGTACAGCATTGGTCTTTGCTCCTTCTTCAAGATTACCGGTAAATTGGACTGCAAATCCGGAAGCATAACTTCCTGTACTCTTTATTGTTAGTAGCGAAATATTAAGTTCTTCAGAATAAATAGCTTCACCAACTTTTGCTGTAGAAAGATACTGATAAGCATAAGAACCAGCTATTAAGTAACGATAACTTGGATTTTCCCAATAAGGTTCATCAATAGTCTTGATATGAATGTCAATGGATTGTCCTTCTTTGTCCTTGATGGTGATTGCTTTATTGAAATAGTTTCTTTTCAATCCTTCAATAATAACTTCTGTTCCATTTTCTGCCATCGTACATTTGAGATAGGATGAGGAGTAGTTGGGGGGAGTGCAAGTATATTCACCATTTCCATCCAAAATTTTAATCGTAACGGGTTCGCTTGTTATTAGATAAGTAATATCTTCACTATTATCTACTACCAGCCTCTTTATTACTTTCACAGCAATCTCGGCTGTTTTGTTGTGACTGTCTTTCACGGTTAGTATTGCAGTACCCGGAACGATAGAAGAAGTGATTTCTATTTTTCCATCTTCACTGATTTTTGCTGTTGCTACTGACTCATTGGAAGATGTTATGCTATATCCTCCATTTCCAGTATATATTTCGAGCGTTTTGTGTTCTTCAAAGAACATAGTCGTGGAACTTGTTTTTACTGCTAACTCCTGTTCTTGAGCTACCACTACTTTCACATTTGCCGAATTCTTAGTCCAGTCGATAACGGTTAACGTTGCAGTACCATATTTCAAACCTGTTACAATCACCTCATTGCCCGAAATAACTGCTGTCGCTACTGCAGCATTTGAACTAGACACTTTGTATCCGCTATTGCCCCCAGTAATATTAAAACTCCCTTCGGTTGTCTCATCTAAATTAATTGTCAATGTCTCTGCATCCACAGTCAGACTTGTGTAACTAGGTAAGTCTTCATTACAACCGGAAAATAATCCGATTGCACAAAGTGCGATTCCTGTTAAGTGTATTATATTTCTTTTCATGATATTCTCTAATTTATAATTCGTTATTCAACTTCATGGTTTTTCATTTTACCAGTCACAGTTACAACACTATATTTGGGAACGGTAATAGAACGTAAACCGCTTTGAGACGGATTGATCTTTTTGTGTTTCCACTTCACATATTCACTGGAAGTATATGTTCTCATATTTTGGAATTCCACTCCTTCAATCTCAATCAATGTAGAGAATGATTCTTTTTGAGATAAATTGATTAGTACAATAGTGTAGGTGTCATCTTTCACATAAGCAGAAACCAACAAGTCTTCGGGGAGTTTATCTGTTTCTGAAGAAATAGCTTCTACGTCTACACGTACGGCATTTTGCTCAATAAATTTGCTGAACTGTCCAAAAGTATAGTAGCGTGGAACTCTGTAATAGTATGTACTAGGTAATGCCTCTTCTAATTGAATTAGGTTTTCGCCCGTAGTGCTGCAAGGACGTGCACCTGACCACCATACAAAGGCACTCATATTGGCATTTGCCATATAAGCATGAAAAGTTTTAGCCCATTTCATTGCATCCGGCCATGTCTCTTGGCGACCTTTATCATCACTAAGTTCTGTTTGCCACATGTGGACATTGCGCTTTTCTGCCTCTTCAAAAGGAATGACATTTTCATCTCTTGTAGAATATCCATGACCGGCTACAATGAAATTTGGATCTACCAGTTCCGGATATTTTTTTAAACTATTATTGATAAAATCGACCGCCCATTTCCACTGGGCATTTTCTGCATAAACAAGTTTCATATCACTGTGGCCTCTTTTCTCCATCGCTGGACGAAGTTTTTCGAGGACAAATTTAGCCATTTCTTCTTCAGACCATGCACAGGTTGCCCAACCACCTAAACTAGCAAGTTTATCCGGTTCATTCCATCCTGATAATGCATATATGTCAATGCCGAATTTTTGTTCATATGCATCGACGAAATCCAATAGATATTGGGCATATTCATCGTAATATTCCGACTTGAGGCTTCCACCATTAAGTTTGTTATTGCTTTTCCATTTGATAGGAGGACACCAAACTGAAAAGAAGAAATTGACATCTTTATATTTTCTACTTATAAGGTCAACTAACCACATTTGGCCAAGTTGACATTGTTCTCCGCACTCTTCACCATTGTAGTTTCGCCAGTAGTTATTAATCATAGAAGGATCATCGGGTTGCAACATAAAATTGCGATCCATCTTGAATTCAATGTCTCCTGTAGTTGGATTACCGTAAGACGGGAATATTTCGCCCCGGAAAATATTTAAATCCAAACCGTTTTCACTAAACAGGTCTTCTATCACTGCGTCACGCTGCATCGTATTCCAAATACGATGTGACCATCCGCAGAAGGCACAGCCGAAGCCATCAATTACTTGATGTTTGTTTTCTTCTCTGATTTTCATTCTTACAACAGCGGTAGTTGTAGGTTCTGGTGCAATTCCGTCATCGTCAAAATTTTCTTCAACTGGTTCCGGGATAAAAACATCACTATGGTCTAAACTTCCATCGTCACATGAATATCCTAAGAATAGGAATAATGCTACAAATAATAATGAGTATATCTTCTTCATATATTCTAAGTATAAATTGGTTGTAAAAATATTATCTCCATAGTTCAGTTTGTACCATGGCATCATTGTTGTTCAACTCTCCGGAAGGAATAGGGTAATATTTATGTTTTTCTTGAAAGTATTCTGCTCCCTGTTTTTCATTTTCAGTGAAAATATTTTTAATCTCTTCAGTGGTATACCAGCGTTTTAGGTCGTCAAAACGATGTCCTTCACCAAAGAACTCGAGCAAGCATTGGTGCTCTATTTCTAACATCAAGTCCGATTGGGCAAATGTCTTATCAGCTAATCCTGCTCTTTTGCGAACGAGCTTCAATGCGGTGTTTGCCCCGTTTACATCGTTTGTTTTGGCACAAGCTTCGGCGTACATTAACAGCACTTCTGAGAATCGCATAGCTCGTAAATTGTTTGCTTTCCCTTCCTTATGACCCATAATATCAGCATCAGAAGCATTTACAAAATATGCAGTGTATTTTTTTAGCAAAAACTTACCGTCACCTTGACTGTAAGATGGAGCACCACCACTCATTTTACCGCTATTGCCATCCCAAAGTTGTTCCATAGAACGGCTTCCTCCATACCATTTCTCGTTCTTCACTACATCTCCCATAGCTTCGGGATTGAAAAATAAGCTTGCATACATGCGTTTGTCATACTTCGTATCCGAACCGGCAGGACGTTCTTCTTTCACAAACTGGCCGACGGCAAAGCTGGAAGGCATAAGCTTAGCCCAACCACCGGCGGCAACCGGACCTACAAATGTTGGAAGTGAGTTACCTAGGTTGATACCGCTTTCGTTACCCCATGTCAATTCACCATCACTACTATATTGCAATTCGAAAACAGATTCCTTATTGTTCTCATTCGCTGTAGTAAAATTCTCGGCAAAGTTTTCAATTAAGTCGTAACGTCCTGGATAATAAGGGGCTTTCGTCAATAGTTCCAGTTGGGCTTTTGCTTCTGGATACTTGTGCTGGTATAAATATACTTTTCCAAGCATAGCGATGGCTGCTCCTTTCTCAATACGTCCTTTCTCGTCACCGGAACGAGTGACGGGAATATTGCTATTTATAGCATTTTTTAAATCATCCTCTGCTTGTTTCCAAATTTGTTCTTCTTTAGCCGCGGGTTTATTGCTTTCGTCTTCGTTAGACGGAATTAAACGTAGAGGAACTTCTTTATAATTATGAACTAATAGGAAATATTGGAATCCTCTTAAAAAGAGTGCCTCTCCTTTAATCATGGATCGGTCTTCCTCACTAATTCCTGCCGCTGGAATTTTATCGATGTTTTTTATTACAAGATTGGCACGTTGGATACCAGCATAAAGCGCTCCATACGGATCATATCCGGTAGTAGTTGAGTTTTGAAATGTTGCGATGGTCCACATAGAAGGTTCTTCATTCAGAACCGTAAAAATATCATCACCACGACTATTTAAATTTAACCATCCGTCAAATGCTCCGTAATAACCGTACATTTGATATTTTATGGGGGAATAAGCAGCGGCAAGACCGCTTTCTACATCCGCTTTATTTCTCCAGAAGTTTTCTTCCGTGAAATGATTAGGATCTTTCAGATCCAGAAATTTATTTTCGTTGCATGAAGTCAGTGCTCCGGATAAGAGAGTTGCCATGCATATATATGATAACCAATTCTTTTTCATGTTATTAATTCAATTAGTGGATTTTATCATTGTATCATAAACTAACCTGAATACCAAATGAGATAGTACGCGGGAGTGGATAGCGTCCTTGGTCTACTCCTCTTGAGAATACGTTGTAACCCACTCCGATATCTACGCTGCCACTTTGACCGAGGTCAGGGGAATAGCCGGAATATTTACTTAATGTGAACAGGTTTTCCATTGATGTATAGATTCTTACATTTTCCAGTTTTACCTTCTTTAACAGGCTCTTAGGAAGGGAATAACCGATATCTAGTGTTTTCAGCCGGAAGTAAGAACCATCTTCCAGCCATCTGTCGGTAAAGGCTAAACCATTGTCTATCCCATCTGTTTTAGAGAAACGAGGAATGTCTGTGTTCTGATTGTCCGGTCTCCATGAGTTAGCCAACTTCGTGCTGTAGTTGCCATTGAACTTGCCAGATTCGAGGCAATAACGTTGATAATTATATATTTTGTTACCAGTCATACCATCAAAGAAAAGATTGAAGTCAAATCCTTTCCATTCGCCTCCCATGCGCAGACCGAATGAGAAATCCGGGAACGGATTGCCTACATCATGTTGGTCATTTTCATCAATCATACCATCACCATTCCAGTCTTTGTAACGAACGTCTCCCGGTTGTGCACCCGGTTGTATTTGTCTGCCATCCTTATTCTTGTAATTGTCAATTTCTTCTTGAGTGCGGAAAATTCCATCACTTTCAACTAGATAGAAGTAAGACATAGGATGCCCTTTTTCAAATCTGTTGATACCATTTTTGGCAGCGGCGTGAGCGGAATAACCTGAAATACCCATATCGTCGCCTCCAGCCGTAATCTTCGTTACTTTATTTTTCTCTGTAGTGACGTTTGCACCTATATAATAGTTGAAATTATCGCCGATATTGCTGCGCCAGTTTACAGATAGTTCAAATCCTTTATTGCGTACTTGTCCAGCGTTTAGGATAGGAAGTCCGCTGATACCAGCTGAACCTGAAACAGGAATGGGTAGTAATACGTCATTTGTGTTTTTTACATAAGCATCGGCGGTCAATGTCAATTTACCGTTCAGCATGCTTAAATCAAGTCCCACGTTAAAAGTTTCCGTACTTTCCCAAGTCAGGTTGGTAGGTGAGACTGCGGTAACGTTGGGTAACTGACCGAACCATATATTATTTCCTTGAAGGTAATTCATGCCATCGGATACTATGCTAATAGTGGGATAGTAGTTGTCCATTTGCTGATTGCCTAGTTTACCATAGCTGAAACGGAATTTGAATTGGTCAAATATATTTTCCAGCGGTTTGAAGAATTTTTCACGATTGATATTCCACCCGATGGATGCTGAAGGGAAGCTGCCGAATCGATGTCTTTTTTGGAAGCGTGAAGAACCGTCACGACGGATAGAAGCTGAAAACAGGTAGCGGTCGTCATAAGTATACATCACACGTCCGAAGAGCGACACGAGAGTTAATTCCTTCAATGAACTAGAGGCTGTCATTGTCTTAACGTTACCTGTCATAGTGTAGATGAACTCTGGAATATCCGTGTTGCTACCGTTCAATCCATAGCTCTTGTCTTTTTGTGCAGAATAACCAACCAATGCAGAAATATTATGCTTACCGAATACCTTGTCATAGTTCAACGTATTCTCCAAAACCCACGATTCGTAATCGGATGATCCCTCACTTAGGTCTGGAGCATCGTTTTTACCAGCAGATCCCAAATCGTAAATGCCTGTATATGTGCGGCTCCTGTTATGATCCTTTCTAAGTCCGAGATTCAACTTATACTTTAAACCTTTAATTATTTCAGCTTGTAAATAAGCGTTGAGGAAAATTTGAGTTTTCTCATTGTTTTTGTTCACCGTTGAGTAATATGCATACGGGTTCGGGAGATTGATATCGGCCGAAGTTCCCCATCCTGTAGAGTTTGTCGGATCAAATACCGGTACGACTGAGGGAAAACGCAAGATTTCTCCCATTGTATCTTGATTGATGTTTCCTTCTCCTTTAGATAAGCGAACAATCAGCGACTCACCGATAACCAACCTATTATCCAGAAAAGAATAGTCACTTTTCAAACGAATATTGTAAGATTCGTGGCTAGTGTTACGGAGAATTCCTTCCTTATTTAAATAGCTTGCGGACGCACTATATGAACTTGTCTTGGAACCTCCGCTGATGTTTGCGTTTGCTTTGTATGTCATTGCGGTGCGAAGCATTACCTCTTGCCAATCAGTACCTTCACCTACAAAGGGAACAGCACCGACCTCGTTACCGTAACCATCAGCAGACAGTTTATAATAACGTGCGAAGCGGCTGTATTCTTCACCATTAAATACTTTCAGTTTTTTCGGTGTCTGGCTGAAACCTGTGAAAAAGTTTACCTCAAGCTTTGTAGGCATGTCTTTACGACCGCTTTTAGTAGTTACTAATACAACGCCACCGGCTGCACGAGAACCATAAATAGCGGCGGCAGCCGCATCCTTCAACACTTCAATGGAAGCAATATCTGATGGATCTACCATGCTAAGGTCTCCGAAAGAACCGTCAATGACGTAAAGTGGATCATTGCTAGAGAGAGAACTGATACCACGTACGTTAATGGTCATTCCTTCATTCGGGTCACCGCTAGTACTTGTTACGGATACACCTGCAATTTTACCTTGGAGTGCTGTACCTGCATTTGTGGCAACGGCACCATTCAGTTCTTTTGCGCCTACTGAACTTACAGCTCCGGAAAGGTGACTTTTCTTTGCTGTACCATATCCGATGACAACTACTTGTTCGAGAGCCACATTGTCTTCTTCCATACTGACATTAATCGGAGCGTTAGATGATATTGTATGCTCTATACTTTTCATACCTATTGTAGAGAATACCAGTATGTCGCCTTTATTGGCTTTAACGGTATATTTACCGTCCATATTTGTAACTGTACCAGTGTCTTTTCCTTTAACTTTTACTGTGACTCCTGGTAAGGGCTCGTTAGTCGTAGCTTCTGTTACGACTCCTTTAACTTCAATATTCTGGGCTACCAATGGAATACTGGCTAGGCAGAGAAAGAAGAAAAGTAAGAAATGAATTTTTTTACTCATGATTTATTGCATTAGATTTATAAACTCTTAGACGTATAATTCGTTTTGTTAATTGTGAGTGGCAATAGGGAATATTTTCCATCAACATTGCTTACACTGGAAGTCTATTTACTGATGTAACTTAATAGATGTGCTACTCCAATAAGATAAAATAATTTGTTTTTCATTGCATATATAATTTTATATTGTTTGAATCTGGGAGCAAAGGTAGGGTGGTTTAGTACGAGGGACAAATATAATTTTATCAAATACTAATACAATATTAACAAAAAGCATAAATATGAGTAAAAAAGACAATATAATTTCTTTAATGTGATACTTAAATACCATTAATTGACGAATTTATTGGTATGAATATTAAAGCCTGATTTATATAATGCCCTCTGGGATATATAAAAATTTCCGGCAGAAGATAAATGAAATAAAGAATGAATGGCTTTGATTTACTATTTGGTTCCATTGGATCTGCGATAAACTTCATCTTCAAAATTGGGTATATAATCATTTGCTGTTTGCAGGCAGCAAATGGTTGTGCCTTTTTCTCGTTTTAATAATTCCGGAATTTGGCTGATACCATAGTTGAAAGTTGCATATCTTTTCTCTATTAATGTGCTATTTTTAAGATTTTGTTGAAAAGTGATTATGCTAAAATTGATGAACTATAGAAGATATTGCATAAATAGCTGCATGTATATACGAAAATATAAGCTGATATTGTATAAAACTATACGGAATATGCATCTTTTCCTGTTCGTAAAGCACTTGTTACTTTAAAACCAATGAGGTGTTCCTCGGTGTGCATCGGTTTGTTTCTCACCGGAGAAGCTATTGTTTCTCGGTGAGGAAGATGTGAAGGGGGTATTGAGTGCTTGTTTTCCCTCTGGTTTATTATAAATGTTGAGAACAAGACAGTGACAGGAATGTGTAATATTCGAATTTATTCCTTTTAAATGGTAGGTAAAGAAGGAAAAATGTTGCGATTTGATTGGGGAATCATTTAAATAATAATAAAAAAGATTTTTGTACTTGTAAATGCCGGCGCTTTTCTATTCTTTTCAAACGGTGGATGTAATTAATGCCTTTCCAGACTGTTTAGATATTCTTTTTTTAAGAAGAGTCATTTTTTCAGTGAGTAGACTTTTTGTATAATGACTATATTTCAGCAATAATCTTTCAGTATATTGAAAGATTATTGCTGTATTTGTTTCAGTAAATAAGATGAGTATGGAGAAAAGAGTGATTATTTGAAAACAATCTTCATCGGTCTGCCTATCCAGACTTGTGGTTGTTCGAGATTGAAAATAGATGCTATGGTAGAAGCTACATCATATTGCATCATGCTTACGTCATCAAAACGAAGTCCTTTTTTAATATTCTTGCCGGAAATGATGAAAGCTGTTTCCATTTCTTGCATTGTCTTGCCACCGTGTCCTTTGTCAATGCCGCCGTGGTCGGAAGTTAATATAAAAATAGTATCATCAAGGATTCCTGCGTCTTTTACAGCCTGGACAATTTGACCGACATATATATCCAACTCTTTGAGTTTTTCATAATAGGCGGGAGTATCATGTCCTTCAGTATGTCCGGTATGGTCGGGGCCGTCGTAGCAGATGGCAACAAGGGCCGGATGTTTCTCTTTTATATAGGCTGATGCCATATTGCCTAATTCTTTGGGAGTTTTGTTGCAATCGGCAACATGATAATGATAGTTCAGAGAAAGGGTGTCCACTAAATATTTGATACCTTCCCATTCGTAGAGGCAACCGATTTCTGCTTCCGGACGGGCGTCGCGCAGCAATTGGAATACAGTCGGGAAGATTCCGTTCTTGTTCAATACACGCGACGGAAGTTCAGGTGTTTTGGATCCCCATTCGGTATATCCGTGAAGTTCCGGTCCGGCTCCCATAAACATGGATGCCCAGTTGATGGCGCTGGAAGAAGGAAGTGCCGAACGTTTCTTTAATGTATAAGAACCGTCTTCCATTAATTTTTTGACATTAGGCATATCTGCTTTGGGTAGGCTATATGCGCCCCAGCCATCTAAACCGATGAAAACAACGTGTTTGGCCTTGTCTTTTCCTTTGGCATTACAAAAATATGTGAAACAGAAGAGTAATGCGAATGTAGCGAGCAATGTTAAAAGGTTTTGTCTATTCATGATACTTTTATTTAAATGGTTAATGTTTTATTCGTTGTTTAATGAGCCGTCATCATTGACGATAAGCAAAGGTAGGGCTATTGTGAAAAGGAGACAAATATAATATTAGCATATACCAATACTTTTATACAAATTGCTTTTTATTTGTTTTTTCAGTGTGAATGGATAATAGTTTCCAGTACAACTGGAAACTATTATATGATGCTGATTATCACTTATTTCTCGTGATAAGAATGATCTCTTGGAAAATCATCTCCATCCCATGCTTTTTTCGAAGTCCAAGGCTGTGCGGCATCTGTCCAGAACGGATCATCTGCGGGAAGACCTAACGGCAGGAAGGCAAGTGACGCCATATATAAGCTGCCGTTATTGGTGTAATAATCGGAGATGCCGGGTTGTGAACCGTTGAAGCCCAGTGTTAGAAAACCTTTTTCATTGAAGTTGCGGTCGTTGCCAAACATACGCTCGATAACAGCAGTCATGCCGGCACGTACTTGTCCGTTTGTTAATTCTTTGGGAAGCCATTTTCGCCAGGCGAGTAAGGCTAAAGTTTGCAGGGAACCGGTGCGGTAAGTGATGGAACGTCCGACAACGGGTAGTGTTCCTTCCGGAGAAATAAGCCGCTCGAGAATCATGCCGAATCGTTGTGCCCGTGTGATTGCTTTCTGATAATCGCAGCCGGGCATATTCCATATATTTTTGTGTTTGCCGGCTTCGGTGATTATTTCCAGTGATTCTATATACATAGGATGTATCACGAAACTATTGTAATAATCGAATGCGAAGTTGGGGCCGTCCGAATACCAGCCGTCACCTACGTACCATTCTTCTATCTTCCGTAAGGAAGAACTTATACGGTAGGTGTCGCTGGGTGCGCCTGCTTTTCGAAGAAACGATTCAACAGTTGCACTGAACAATAACCAGTTGCTGTATGACGGATCAACTCGTCTGAGTTGAGTGAATTCATTGATGTAACGTTGTTTAGTGAGGCTATCCAACGGTGTCCATAAAGCATCATAGCCTCGTAGAAAACTTTCGGCGATATAGGCTGCGTCTACCAGTGTCTGACCCTCCTGGCGCCATAACAGATAGTCCGGACTTTTCGGGTCTACGGCATTGGCATAGCTTTTCAGTGCCCATTCGCGGAGCTGTTTACGGTGGGGGCCTTCTGTGGTGTTATCATCCGGCAGTGACAACCAGGGAGCCAGTCCCGCCATCAGTCGTCCGAAACATTCCATATAAGTGACATCTTTGTTGCGGCCGTCCCATGTCGGGCTTAATTCGACAAGCATATTTTGTTTTAGTGCTCCTTCGCTCATATTACTTAATACGGGAGCAGCCATCCGGTACATCACTTCGCACCATATTTCTCTGTCACACTTTTCTGTTTTCTTTTTTGCGGTGGCCTTTTCTGCCGGAATCAACAGAACGGTAACTATTAGTAAGAAGAACCAATTTAATCTATTCATGTATTATTTACTGTTTAAGGATTATTTTAATGGTCAGTTAACTGTTACTGACTGCTGTGACAAAGGTAGGGTTATTCAACTTGCGAGACAAATACAATCTTAGCATTAACTAATACTTTTGCTTTTTTTATCCCAAACTGATACTTTCCTGTGCGAAATGGGTTGTGATCTGTGTTCGTGTTTTGATTTGTTATATATTTGCCTGCAAACAAAATATTACTATGAAGAAGAATTGGATGTATGGCAGTGTGATGACTGCTTTATTGGCCCTGCTGGTAAGCGGCTGTGGTGATTCTCAACGGACTCTTGAGTTTCGCGGAATTTGTGTGGATGATCTGCATGGTGAAAATGGACTCTATAATCCCGGAAGAGGATTCCGGTTGGAGACGGCGGTGGATGTGTTGCACGAGAAAGATCGTCCGACAACGGAATTGTTGGAACTATCGGAAAAGTATGTAGCAGACAGTGTGTCACTCGCTCAAAGCTATTTCTATCTTACCTATTTAATAGGTGAAAAACTATCGGAGGAAAACTTCCAAACTATGCAAACCTATTTTGATGAACTACAGAAGTTGGGTAAGAAAGCGGTGTTGCGTTTTGCTTATGAGCGGGACTTTATGGGGAGAGCCGCCGTCGGTCCTACCGGAGAGCAGATTTTGGAACATTTGGACCAGTTGAAACCTTTCCTGGAGAAAAATAAAGACCTGATTTTGGTAGTGCAAGCCGGCATGATCGGTGCATGGGGAGAATGGCATAGTTCTATTCAGGGTTTGGAGAACTCGGAAGAAACAAAAGCAGCCGTGTTGGAAAAATTGCTTTCGGTGGTTCCCGTAGAGAGAAATGTACAAGTGAGACTACCGGAATTTAAGAACCTGTTGAAAGATAAACCGGAACTGTATAAAAGACTCTCGTTCCACGATGACTTTATTGTCATACGGCCTGACAGGTGGGATGCTGATATGCACGAAGGAACTGTCAAATTCGACCAGATTGTGAAAGAATCGCCTTATTTGGTGGTAGACGGTGAACTTCCCTGGGGATTTTGGAGTGTAGGTGCCGATCCGGACAGTCCTTCAGCAGGATGGATTATCGATGGTATGCAAACGGCGAGACGCCTGTTTCTCCAGCATTATACTTCATTGAGTATTATACATAATTATAAAGAGCAGCATCCTAATAACAGGTTTGATGAGAACAATCCTCCCGAATACTCCATGATTGTGTGGAAGAAAACAATGATAACGGAAGATTCACTTCGTCAGCATCATATGCCTGTATCCGACAGCTATTTTCAGAAGCAGGACGGAACGAAGGTACAACGTAATATGTTCGATTATATACGCGACCATCTTGGCTATCGGATTGAATTGCAGTCGCTTCAACTACCGGAAAAGTTACAGTCTGGTAAGGAAAACCGACTGAAATTAGGCTTGGTAAACAGAGGTTTTGCCACTGTCTTTGGGGAGCATCCTGTCTACTTTGTGTTGATTGACGACAAAGGGAAAGTCACCGAGTTCCTGACGAAAGCCAACCCGTTGGATTGGCAACCGTTCCAACCGGGAGACGCGGCATATACGCCATTGGTACATTCTGTAAATCAGTCTCTTCAATTACAAGGCTCAATGCCCGCCGGAGAATACAGACTGGGTCTGTGGATACCCGATGGTTCGGAACGGTTGAAATATAATCCTCGTTACGCCCTGCGCTGTGCGAATGGTAATACCACCTGGTGGGTGTCTGAAGACGGAAAATATGGCGTTAATGTATTGACAACTGTTGAGGTGAAATAACGATTAGTTTTAATTTACCAGCATGAATGAAAGGAGAGTTTTGACACAGCCTCTTTATTATTCTCAAGTGTTATAAATCAATACCACCGTGTACGCCACATAACAAAGTATCATAATCCCTCCTTCGATTCTCGTGATAGTCCTTTTGGCAAAGAACAGCCCGAATAACCAGAGCAGGATACCGGAACCTACTAGCGTAAACAGGTCGAAGTTGGTAATTCCGCTAAGATGGAGAGGAGTGATGCTGGCGCTACATCCCAGTACAAAGAATATATTGAAGAGGTTACTACCGATCACATTTCCAATGGCAATTTCCGGATTCTTCTTTAATGCGGCAACGATAGACGTAGCCAGTTCAGGAAGAGAAGTACCTCCTGCAACCAGTGTCAGTCCGATAATCGATTCGCTGACACCCAGGTTGCGGGCGATGCCCGTGGCGCCGTCAACAAACAACTGACCTCCAAAAATAAGGGCAGCCAAGCCTCCGATGATATAAAGAATGGATTTCCACCAGGGGAGTGATTTGATTTCTGTCTCCTCTTCTATGGTCGGAGCTTCTATCTGTCCCGCCTGTTCCGTTGTGCCCGGCTTGGAGGCGATGGCAAAGGTATAACCCATGAAGATGACAAAGAAACAAAGTAATAATAAGCCGTCTACTCTGTTCAGGATATTCTCCGGAGCTTTATCTAGAAATACATCATTGGCACAAATCAGCAAGACAATAGAAGAAAGTATGCAGAGCGGTATCTCTTTTCTAAGTGTATTGCGGGTGATGACAATCGGGGCGAATAAGGCCGTGCAGCCCACAATCATCAACGTATTGAAAATGTTACTTCCCACCACGTTGCCTATGGCAATATCCGCGCTTCCTTTGAGAGCAGAAGATACACTGACCGTCAGTTCCGGGGCAGAAGTGCCGAATGCAACGATGGTAAGTCCGATCACGATGGGAGGGATGTGAAAGCGCTTGGCTACCGAGGCGGCACCGTCTGTTAATCCGTTAGCTCCTAGAAGAATGAGGATTAATCCCCCGATAAGTAATAATATATTCATATTTTTTTCTCTTTTAGTGGCAAAGATAATCAATTTGTAAATGGTAATGTCAAAAACAATCCGTATGTTTGCTCTGTTTTTAATGAAATGTTAGATTAACCTTAATTATAATCAAGGAATATAAGGTATGGAAATAAATAAAATAAAACGGTCGTTACTGGTGTTGTTCTTTTCTTTCCTGGCAATCGGGGCGCAAGCACAGTTGGAACAGGCGGTTAAGAAGATATTTGCCGGAGATACAATAACGGGCAGACATGTTCCTTTGAAGCGGGATTCGGATTCTATCCATCTGGTGAATATGCGGAAATCATTGGAAGAAGCCCGGCTCAACGAGGCGAATATGCGGATGGAAATGGAGCAGATGAAGCTCCAGATGGCTACCGCCGACTCCGTAAAATATGCACAGCAGCGTCAGCGTATCGACTCCCTGCGGCAGTTCACTAAGGGCATGCCGGTAGTGGCGGACGGTGATACCTTATTTTACCTTTTCACCAAACGTGGCGGATATACTCCCCAGCAACGTGCACAGATGACCGGTGCAGCGATCGAAGAAATAGGAAGACGTTTTAATTTGAAACCTGATTCTGTTGCTATTGACCATTCGGACATTGTTTCCGATTTGATGTACGGCAGCAAAGTACTGCTTTCTCTTACCGATCAGGACGCTTTGTGGGAAGGAGTCTCCCGTGATTCGCTGGCTAAGGAAAGACAACAAAATGTCATTACCAAACTGCATGAGATGAAGGCGGAGCACGGACTTTGGCGAATGGCAAAGCGTGTGCTCTATTTTGTGTTGGTAATTGTAGGACAGTATTTTCTGTTCCGCTTGACCAACTGGTTGTTCCGTAAACTGAAAGCGCGTATTTTGCGTCTGAAAGACACGAAGATAAAACCGGTATCCATCCAGGGGTATGAATTGCTGGATGCGCAGAAACAGGCAAACCTGTTAGTATTCCTGTCCAGTATCGGGCGGTATATACTGATGGGGTTGCAGCTACTGTTTACCGTACCGTTGATTTTCATCATCTTCCCACAGACAGAAGGACTGGCATATCAACTGTTAGGATATATATGGAATCCGATTCGCGCTATCTTTGTGGGTATCATTGACTATATTCCTAAGTTGTTTACCATTATCGTTATTTGGTATGCTGTGAGGTATCTGGTACGTCTCGTCTTGTATCTGGCACGTGAAGTGGAAGCAGGACGACTCAAAATCAACGGCTTCTACCCGGACTGGGCGATGCCGACTTTCCATATCGCCCGTTTCCTGCTTTATGCATTTATGATTGCGATGATTTATCCTTATCTCCCGGGCTCCGATTCCGGTGTGTTCCAAGGTATTTCGGTATTTGTCGGATTGATCGTTTCGCTCGGATCAAGTACGGTTATCGGTAATATTATTGCCGGACTGGTGATTACTTATATGCGTCCGTTCAAGATGGGCGACCGGATCAAATTGAATGATACCACAGGTGATATCATCGAAAAAACTCCTCTTGTCACCCGTATCCGGACTCCTAAAAATGAGGTTGTGACTGTTCCCAATTCATTTATCATGTCGTCTCATACAGTAAACTACAGTACTTCAGCCCGTGAATATGGATTGATTATTCACTCGGAAGTATCTATCGGTTATGATGTTCCCTGGCGGCAGGTTAATCAGATACTGATTGATGCTGCGTTGAACACTCCCGGTGTGGTGGACGATCCGCGTCCGTTTGTGTTGGAAACTTCGTTGAGCGATTGGTATCCGGTCTATCAAATTAATGCTTATATCAAACAGGCAGATAAAATGGCACAGATTTATTCGGATTTGCATCAGAATATTCAGGATAAATTTAATGAAGCCGGCATTGAAATTATGTCGCCGCACTATATGGCTGTACGGGATGGAAATGAGACAACCACTCCCAAAGAATATCAGAAAAGTAACAATCCTTCCAATAAGGCGGGAGAAGAAAGTAAATCTGAATAGTTATTACTGTCACCGCCGTTATTATTGCTGTTGTGTTGTATAATGGATATCAAAACGTCCGTTAGTCAGACGTTTGCCGTTGCCGAAGGTTGCACTGATAATATTCAATTCTGGGTCGAAATGGCTTATAAAAGCTGTTCCGTCTTCCAGTTCTTCTCCTCTGAACCGTATATCGGTGAGAGTTGCTTCTTTGCCTTCCTGGGGAGATAAAATGATGAAGTGTATGTTGATGTCAGGTTTGACGGAAACATTGACGGATAGTTTGTCCTCCTCCGGATAGTAGTGGAATGAATCATACGTCCAGACATACGAGTGCCCCCAATTCAGGTATCGTCCTCCCACATAAATCCATCCGTCCATCAGACAGCCAAAGGTGTTGGCACCTGTAGTGGTGGCAGAAGGTAAAACTGTGATGTCAATCGATTCATCTTCCGTACAGCTCCAAAAGCTGATGATGGAAAAAAGAATGAGTATATATTTCTTCATAGTGCTTTTTTTAGTGAATGTTAGAAGTAATAGGATAATCCCGTAGTGAAATTTATTCGTGTGAGGTTGGTATCATCATTGCCATCGAGTTTTACAATAACCCTTTCTCCGTGATAGTGGGTTCTCATTCTAAGCAGTTCGCTATACATATATTGTACTCCTAGACTGACTCCCAGATTGGGATTCAGTTTATAGGTAAGATTGGCATTGGTCAGGAGACCAATAGTGAAGGCTTTCACTTTCCGTGTTTTGCCGAACACCTCACTGTTGTTCCGTAGAATGACTCCACCGGGACCAGTTGTTACGCGGATTTGCCAATGTTTGGTGTTGGCATTACACATTCCGATTTGAGTACCAATGAAATGAACCCATAAATGGTCCTTCCCTTCCGGATGACTTCCTTTGGAAGAAAATCCGGAGTAGATTCCTCCAAAGACAAAACGTTTGAGAGGGCGGAAATTATATTGTCCATCCCAGCTTACGCCTTGTGCGAGTGTACGTTGGTAACTATGGGTACTTAACGTGAGTGTAGGAGGGTGATGGAACATAACACCGTAGCCCGCGTGAAAAGAGAACTCGTGTCGCTCAAAATCTCTCTGTGAGAAAAGTGGAGTGTGACAGGACAAGGTGAATGCGATTAGTAATAGAATGGCTTTTATGAGTGTTTGATTCATCTGGATTAGTTTAGATTGTGTTTCTTTTTTGCAAAAATAGAAAATAGTTCAGACTTTCTCACAGCGAATCAGAACTTTTTGCCCATTATTTAATGTACTGGCAAATAAGTAGGTATCTCCTCCTTCAGCCAAATGGATTCGTTTGCGGAGTTCGGCTACTGTGGCGGGGAAGTTACGGACAGTTACATTTGCTTTTTTCAGGTCTGCCAGATTCTCCTTTACTTCTTTTTTATTGAAACTGCACTGGTTGACAATACGGAATATTCTTCCGGGGAAGTTTTCAATGAAAGTATCGGAAGTATAAAGATGGCTATTGGGATGCAGTTTGCGGACAGGGTAAGCTGCTGCAATGCTACGGAAAGCACCGGCTTTCAGAAGGGAGGCATTCGGTTCGTAAAGATAGGTTTCTAAAGAATCCGTATATGTACATTCACTGCATTGCTCCTGTTCGCGGGTGAATACAAAGTGTTGTTCTTCTTGAGTCCCTTTCGTGGAGAGGTTCACGCAATGAATGGAGATTTCTGTCGGTGATGTTTGTCCGAGTAGGATAAGTAGTTCCTTACATTCGTTGTTGACAGACAGAATGTGAACTTCCTGTGTCTGTTTCAACTCCTTCAGTGCCAATGAAAGATCGAGCATGGGGGAGAGTTTTATCATTACCCGGTTGGCTTTTTGAAGTAAAAGCTCTTCCAGTTCGGCTACGTTTGGTTCGCAGTCGGAGATGGCAACCGTTTTTCCGCCGTGCTCATTGCGACGCGCGGGGTCGAGGAAAAGGCAGTCTACGGGGGACATTGCTTGCAGGTAGGTTACTCCATCTTCGTTTTTTATGTTTATATGGTTTAGATTCAGTACGGGAAAGTTATGTGCTGCTATTTCGCAGAGTTCCTCCTGACGTTCTACGTAAGTGGCGGACTTGAATCCGGTGGCAAGAAAAGAACAGTCAATGCCGAATCCGCCGGTGAGGTCGGTCAGAGAATCTCCCTGCAAAAGACGTGCTTTGTAGCGGGCGGTGATTTCTGAAGAGCATTGTTCCAGCGACAGATGTTTCGGATACCATATCTTTTCGATCTCCCACCATGAGGGAATCTTTTCGGCTGCTACCTTCCTTCCTGCAATTTGGGTGATGGCAGTTGGCATATCTATATCCGGGTACTTTTTAGCTTGTAAAGCCAGCACACGTACATCGTCCGATGAATGTTCGCGAATAAAAAGTTGGGTTTCAGGAGAGATTTGCATCATGGTGTTATTGTGTTATAGGATATTACAATGAATCGTCGAGCTCTGATTATGGGGTTGTTGAGTGTCGGTTATGGTATTAACTTATACTTCTGTTTGGCTACGTCCCGGCTGCAAAAATTGAAATGCCACCATTCGCTGGGTAATGCACGGAATCCGGCCTCTTTCATCACTTTTCGTAGCAGTAACCGGTTCTGACGCTCTGTTTCACTCATTTTTCCATTATGTACCAATCCGATCTCGTCTGTGATGTGTGCTTCCATGCCTAAGTGGTCTACTTTGGTTCCCATCGGTAGGGGCTGTCCCAGAGAGTCTTGGATACTGATGTCTACTGCCAGTCCGTAGTTGTGTAACCCGCCTCCACGGTTGGGGTTGGAGACATATTTATATTTGGACGTTCCTTTCACTACGTTCCACATCTTTTTCTGTACCGACATTGGACGCGCCGCATCGTAAATGATAAGACTATAAGACGGGTGTAGTTTCTTTAAGGCTTTTTGTGCTTCTATCAGAGCGTATGCCGCATCCGGATGTAGGTAGGCTTCCGTTAAGTTGTCGTAAAGCACTTCGCCTGTGAAATTATCAGCCTGTGTATACATCAGTTTTACAACGAGACTGCTATCCAGGTCAGCTATATTGACGAGTCCTAATGAGTCCATGTAGAGAGCCATTTCGCTTCGCTCCGGTGGTGAAACGGTGGAACATTCTTCGCGTGGTTGTATATCCTCCGTCGTTTGTTCGTATTCCATGAGGGGAGTGCTCTCCTTTTCCTTATGACTGGAAAAGAAGGAGCATCCTGTCAGCAGTAAACAGAAAATAGCTAAACTATATTTTAGAATAATCATTCAACCTTTTGTTTTTAGTGTGCCAAAGATACTTCTTTTTGGTTTTAGCTCCAATAAGCTACCTCTCTTACCGTTGGATATTAGCCACTGCTTTCTTCAGATTGGGCACTCCTTTCCATGCGTCAAGCAGGTGCAAAACGTGTTTGTCTTCGGCTTTGCTATGGTTGATGGATAACAGCTCCGCATATATTTCCAGTAATTTCTTTAAGTCTTTGACAGGCTTTTCTGGAAGTCCGGCCAACATTGCCACGATTAGTTTCTCCAATTCCCGGTTATGCAGCGGACTGACGTTTATCATTTGTTGCTGTATCAGGTCAGTGAGTCTTTTCAGCGGTCCCCAGCCGGTATGTTGATGCGAGCTTAAGATGCTGCCTATGCGTCCACTGTTTATGCAGCCTTGACCTACACGCTCTATCCAGATTTCGGCAGCATAGGAACGGGAAGTTTTATCGGATACCAGCATGCAAGTGGCTTCCAGCAGATAAGACACTTCGTGCCATGTATGCCTTAACTGATGAAGCGCTTCAATAGCAGCTTGGGTGATACCTGCTTCCCTTACCTCATTTAACGTCGGGGCGTATATGGCACTGCGGATGCACCATACCAATAGTGGCTCCGGTATATTGGGAGTTAACCATGCCAAACGTGGTAAGTCGTTCTGTATGTCGTCAAAACGTTCTATCTGTGGGTACATTTCAACCAGTAACGGATGCGGATCGTATGAATAGTAACTGACTCTTTCATTATATTTGTCTTTATTGATGATATGAGAGTTCTCGCTTTCCGGAATATCGAAAGTAAGATTTGAACAAAGCCATTCTACTGTTTTCTTGTTATAATCCGTGTACGAGTCAGTATACTGATAGGTTCTCCATTTAAAGTTTCCAGTCAGAAATTCACGTGGACTTTTATTGTAAGAGAAGTCTTTAAATTCAGAATAGATTGTTTCCGGTGATTTCATTAATCCTGCCATCATCCACCAGGAAGGATGATTGAAAGGTGGTTGGGGGAGTACATCTTTTTCTCCCAGCAAAAAAGTGAGTAGGTGTCGGTATTCTCCTTTCAAACTTTGGAGGAGCAGAGGAAGCTCTTGCGACGAACTTCCCAGTGCCACTCGTGATAGTGATGTTTGCATATCCATATCGTCCGGTTCGACATTTGCTTGTTGATATTGTTTTAACCTTTCTATCAGGGTTGCCGGAGCGATAAACATCGGTGTGTGAGTGGGAGTGGACAATAGGGGCAAAGGTTTCTCTTTGCTTTCCAGAAGGTCTAATGTCCGGCATAACAGTTGCTTATGAACGGGGAACTTTATTTTTTTGTTCGTTTTTTCACGAATGGTGAGTTTTTGCAGATTACGATACCCCCATTTGCCTTTTTGAAGTTCGTCTTTTTGTACCATTTTCTGATGTAAGTCGCTTAGCTCTTGGGCTTCTTCCGGGAAACGTTTAATCAGCAGTTTGGCATAGTCAAGGAGGAAGGTGGCCATTAACTGGTCTAATATACCGTTTCGGGAACTTCCTCCGCTCATCAGCAATTTGTAGGCACGTTGGAGAATAGGGGTCCATTGAGAGATTTGTTTTACTTCCTGTTGCCGGTCCCATTCCACTAAGGCTCCGAGTAACAGGTCGAAGTGATAGATCTCGTTCACGTCGAGCACTTGGCTGGCTAGAAATATCAGGTCTTCAGTGGAAGTGATTTCCTGTATCCGGTTGTCTTCACGGATGATAGGGAGTATTGGCTCATACGTGAAAGAGGCGGAATCTTCCGGCTCGTTATTCTCCAAATACGCTTTCAGCTCCTTTTTAGTATTAGCCAACATGGTTTCCGTATATATGGAAAGTATCTCTTTTAATGTGGTAGATGCCGTCTCTCCATACGTCTGAATCAGTTTGACTATCTTACTTTGGGTGGATTCTTCCCGGCTCATCAGTCCTTGTGCGGCTGCACAACAGATAGTGTCGCGATGTTCTTTTCTTTCTTTTGCCAGCTTATGGAGTACTGCCAGTGTGTTTTGGTGAATCGCTTTCACGTCCGAAGCAAAAAGCACGGAAGTCTGACTTAGAAACTCTTCAGCCTGGAATTGTGGGTGAGTGCATAAGTTCTTCAGCAGTCCGAGTATGATATTTACCGGACGGCTGTGAGGGGCGGACAGAACGGCAAATATTTCCGGTTGTAGTGTCAGTTGTTCTTCTGTGCTGGGGTTAAGTGCTGTAAACATGCCTGCAAACCAACTGCTTAGGTTTTTGTTCAGATTCCGGTTGACGGCAAGCAGAGATTCTTTTAATACACGCATACGATCTAGTTGACCGTGTTCTACGAAGTATCTGAAAGAGAAATAAGGCTGTCCGCCTGTACGATTATCCGTCCAGTTTTGTCCGCAATCGTATTGGAACAGATACCAGATATGTTCTTTGAGTGTGATTGCCCGCTTTTGCAGGAAATCGGTATTGTTCATGTAGTTCACCAGATAACCGGCGATGGTTTGCGGAGAGGGTGTTAGGGTGAGTACTCCCTGTTCTATCCAATCCATCAGAGTTTCGTAATTCATTCCATAGAAACCGCCAAATTCCCTGCTTTCACCCTCTTTGAAGAAACTGTCGAGCCAGGAAGGAATACACCACGGAATCAATTCGTTCAGCTGTTCCGTATAGATTCCCCATTCGTGTTTGCGGAATTCTTTTAGCGAATAGATGACGAGGGCGGTAAGATTGATGATACGATGCTGTTCGGGAGTTCCGCGTGTACCGTATGTGTTCTCGTTAAGTTGTACGAACTTATTGTAGTGCTCTTCCAATTTGTTAAGGCAGGGAACAAGTGTTTTTCGTTCTTCCTGCGTTAATCCTTGCAGAAAAGGGATGATGGCATCGCCTTGTCCTTTTTCTACTATCTCGTTGAGGCGTTCTTCTATGGTCATAATCATGAATTTGTTATAGGTTGTTGAGTGAAGTCGTCACTTTTTTCAGGTTGCTGTTTGTGCCCCATTCTTGCAGGCGTTGCAGGAGTTGTTCGTCTGCAACCTTGCTGTGGTTGATGGTCAATAGCTCCAGATAAAGTTCGAGCAGTTGTTTGAGTCCGGTAACGGGTTTGTCGGGCAATCCGCCTATAAATTCTGTGAGCAGTGCTTCCAGTTGCTGGTTGTGGAAAGTACTTCGTTTGTACATGCTTTCGTACACTTGGGTGGTGAAGCGTTTTAGCGGAGCAAGTTCCATCTGGATGAGGCGGGCCAGGATTTCTCCTATCCGGTGATTGTTTATTCTTCCTGTGGATACTCCTTCTACCCATAATTCGGCTGCATAGGAACGGACTGTTTTGTCTACAAAAAGCAGCGAACCACTTAGTAGGAGCAAACTCATCTCTTTGAGCGGGCAGTGGAAAGACAACAGCATGCGCAAGGCACAGGCGAGGGTGCGTTTGCTGTCTTCCTGCGGAGTGCCGAAAGTCATGTAGCAAGTGATAATCTGGGCTATCAATGGTTCCGGGCGGTTGGGGAAACAGCATAGCAGAGGTTCCATGTAACGGGAATCATCCATGTTATATTTACTGTTGATAATCAGATGTTCCTGCCATAACTGGCGGCTGTTGTATTCAGTATATGTATGCCATTTGTAGAACTCGAGTTGGAGCAGACGCCTGTCAGTTTCGTATGATTTCTCTTTGGGTTTCACCTCTTTCCACTCGTAGTCTCCTGTCAGATAGTTGTGTGGTAATGTGTTACAGGCGAAAGATTTGAATGCTTCGAATTCCGTCTCCGGTGCTTTTACCAGTCCGGCGGCCATCCAGGCGGTTGGATGATTGTAGGGCGGTTCGGGTAGCGTGTTTTCATCCAACAGGAACAGAGAGAGATGCAGGTATTCATCTTGCAACAGTTGCCGGGCGGTGGCGATGGCTTCTTCTTTGTCTTCCATAGCACATCGGGCAATAGCTAGCTGGAAATCCCATGGACAGGGTTTCGTTTCTGCTTTCTGATATACGGCAAGCCGGCGTACCAGTTCGGTAGCCTGTACGTATGCCGGGGTATGGGTGGGAGTAGAAAGTAGGGGGAAGGCATTGCCTCCTTTTATTTTACGGATCACATTTAGCCATAAATGTTTGATGGGTGTGAAACAGGTTGCGTTGCTGTAGCCGGGTTTCCAGTCGGCAAGTCGTTTGAAAGAGCGCTCGTCATAAGCTCCTCTGTTTTCATCTATTCCTTTCAGCCTTTCTTCCAGTCGGGTGAACATATTTCTCAAAAATCCTGTGTTGGAGGTATCTTTCTGTGCCCATAAACGTTGATATTCCAGTAGGAAGGTAGCGAGAAGATCTTCGTATGGCTCCCAGCTATTGGCAACGATAGTGGCAGCCCGTTGGAAAACAGGTTCCATCCGGTTGAGATCTTCTTTGTCCAATTGGGGATGGAAAGCAATGATGGCGGCGATGGTTGTTTCTATCTCCCAACTTTCCTCCATGTCGAACAAACGACTAAGCTGGAACAGGAAATCTTCTTTGTTGGCGGGGAAGGAAATAGGGTTGTCTTCCCTGCAGATGTGTACCGTTTCTCCCACACTTGCATCGGGCTCATGGGTTTCTTCTGTAGGCTGCGGTTTGAAAGAAGAGAGTATCGCATGCACGCTTTGAAACATCTCCGGTTGACAAGATTGCAGTGTTTCCTGGAGATTGAATGAAGAGGCGTCTCCATGTTTTGATATAAAATTAGCGGCTTTCTTTTGAAGGCTTTCGTCTTTCTTCAAGAAGAGTTGGCAGAGAGTGATGCAGCAGGGCTCTTTCATCTCGGGATGTTGTGCGACGATCTTTTCAAAGAGGGCGTAAATGGTAAGCAGCGAGTTTTTGGGGCTGGAGAAGAAAAGGGTGGTTGCACGTTCGATGAATTCCTGATAAAGGAATCCTTCTTCGGATGCAATATTTTTCAACTGTTGCAACATTACGTTCACCGGTTTGGTATAGGAAGAGGTGAATATTTGCATCATCTCTTCTTGCAAGGATAACAGTTCTCCGGTAGTTGGTTGCAGAGTTTCGAAGAATCCGGCAAACCATCCTGCCATATCTTTTTTGAAACTCCGGTGGAAGGTGGTGAGTGTGGCTTTTAATAGGCGTTCTCTATCCAGATGGCCGTCCAGCGAAAAGCGGTAGAGAGCGGCACTGATACTTTCATCCCGTGCGGTAACTCCTTTTTTATAAGCCTCTTTGGCGCAATCATCTTGATAGCCGATGGACGATTCGTATTCGAAAATCGTCCAGATATGTTCTTTCAGGGTGATGTCCCGCTTGAGTAATAACTCACTGTTGAAAGTATCGTTTCCTTTGGGTTCCTTATTTCTGATGCGGGTAATCCAGGAGAGTACATGTGCAATGCGGCTTGGAGCAATTTCTTTGAGGTATCCCATATCCATGAGCTGCATCAGCTGTTCGTAATTGAGATTGAAATTAAACCAAGTTTTGTCATCATTGATAAAATCCATCAGCCAGGTGGGGCAGTAAAGTGGGAGTAGTTTGCAAAGCATATCAAACTTTACATGATATGCCATATCCATCTCTCGTTTGTTGGCGCAGACAAACTGAACAGCGGATAGAAAATGTGCCCGTGCCGCACTGCAGGTTGTCTCACTACTGAAACCGGCAAACTTACTTTTTATCCATTGTAAATCCCGGATAACCGGCAGCAGCTTCCGCCTTTCTTTCATTGGTAACTCCAGTAATCTTTTGACAAAAGGGATTAATATCTTCTCTTCATTCTCCGGAGTATCCACATAAGCCTTGGATAATTTCTCGAGTTCTTTTTTTAGTTCTTCCATTGTACTAGTTTCTTTACTGCCAGAATATGTTTGCAAGCTCCCCGTTCTCCTTGATTGCTGCTGAACCAGGTGCAAGTGCAACGCTCCTTCTCACTTTCTCTGTCGAGAATGACCGTATGTCTGACACCTCCGCTTCCTGCCACGCGTGCTTCTGTCCGTTTCTCGTCATTCGATATGATTTCTACTTTTTCTTCTTCCAGTAGTTTTTCTGCAGCTATCATTCGAGGATTGAGACTTAAAATACGTTCGGTTTTGAAAGGCAGGCGACGGTAGAAGAAGCTGTTTTCATCCAAATCGAATCCTAATAACCCCATGGCTGCCAGCCGTGCCGCGAGGGAATCTACCTTCTCCAGGTCAATATGTTCCTCTATGGCAAAAAGAGTGGGGTTGAACTGTTGGTTGGCATAACTGTATTTATCCATTGCTTCTATCCATCTTTCGGGGACATCTTCGAGCAGAGATTCCAGTGCGGCGCCTTCTCCGGAAAATCCTCTCCAACATTCGCGGGAAAGAGAAAGGCTGAAGCGTACCGGACCGAAATAAAGTTGCCAAATGGTAGATTGCATGGTGGGATGCGCAAAGACTTTCAGCTCATCGGCAAATGGAAGCAAGGGCTCGAGTAGACGTAAGCGATGAAGTCCTCCAATGCAGACGGCATTCATGCTTTTCACCGGTGAAAAGGCGGGTTTTTGACCGCGCATCACTAAATAATAGTCGCATTTCACACTACTTTTCGGAAGAGTCTGGAAGAGTTGCAAGGTTTGTATGCGATTGAAGGAGTAGAGCTGTTCCGCAACGGATTGATAAATCTGTACTGTAGTCAGCCCTTTTATCCATTTCACGGGAAGAGGTACTTTTCGTTCTATCACTTTCTCACCTTTATGATAAAGTCCCACCTCTTTGGAACCGACCGACATTACCATATTCTCCTGTCTGCCTATTCCTCCTAAGGCAGAAATCATTCCGGGATTAAAATCTACGTTTGTTGTCCCGTTTTCCAGAAATTCTCCGTCGTGTCCGTCAGGAAGCACGTCGACTCTGGCATATACACCTGCACAATTAGAGAATCCTTCAAAACGCAGGCGGTCATTTCCTGCGGTTACAATCGGATCTTTCAGCATGGAAAGCTGTGACGGTGTCAGATTAAAACTGGACTGCACAACATTGGATAATGCGATGAGGCAGCGTGCTGTCATGTAGGGTTGTGTCAACTTTCCCCAAAAGAAACAGGGTGCTTCTTTCTTTTCTATTTCGCTGTATTTGGCAAGAAACAGTTCGTCCTGATCGGCTGACCGTTGCAGTGCGGAAGGAGCTGCATATTGGTAAGAGATGGTATCAGTCATAGATAGTAAATCTGAATTTGGTTGTATATTCTCCAAATATAGAAATTAATTCTTAGTGAAAAAAAGAAGTAGGAGAATTTACATCGCTTTGGAATACTGATATTATAAAATATCGTCAAATGAAGCATTTATGCCTCTTTTGGCAGCAAATATTAAATACAATTCTTTATAGTCAGGCACAATTTTTTATACATAAAACAACTATTATTTATAACTATTCTTAATTTCTACGTTCCTTTTTGCCGGAAAATAATACTTTTGTTCCCATAATTAGAATGTTTTAGTAACAGATTCTAAATTAAGTCTTATGAATTTTTAAAGATGAAAAAGACAGCTGTTTGTGAAAATCGCTAATATTGTTTGTTTTGTTTGTGTTATCCCATTTTGAGTCAGGTGTGACTTCAAAATGGGATTTTCGCTATAAGGACAGTCTCAAAACCACCTGAATACTATCAGAAATGACCTAAATTCTATCAACTGATAGATTTTCCCCTAAACAATGTTTGTTCTTCACCTGCCACATTTGTTGAAAACGCGTAAACTTGCAACATCGAAATGATGATAACGAATACTCACAATTTAAAAATAACGTATATGAAAAGTTTAAGCTTCAGGAAAGATCTGATAGGAGTACAGGATGAATTACTCCGTTTTGCATATAAACTGACAACCGATCGTGAAGAAGCAAACGATTTGTTACAGGAAACCTCATTAAAAGCATTGGATAACGAAGAAATATACCCCCGACACAAATTTCAAAGGATGGATGTATACTATAATGCGGAACATCTTTATTAATAATTACCGCAAAATAGTGCGCGATCAGACATTTGTCGATCAGACTGAAAACCTCTATCACCTTAACCTGCCACAAGATTCAGGTTTTGAAAGTACGGAAAGAGCTTACGATTTAAAAGAAATGCATCGCGTAGTCAATGCTCTGCCGAAAGAATACAGAGTTCCGTTTGCTATGCATGTTTCAGGATTCAAGTACCGTGAGATTGCAGAAAAGCTGAATCTTCCGTTAGGTACTGTAAAGAGCCGCATATTCTTTACCCGTCAGAAATTGCAGGAAGAATTAAAGGACTTCCGCTAAACGTTTACTATCAATTTTCAGTTGGTATCAATAGGTATAGGGCAAAAGGATCTCGTTTCCTTTTGCCTTTTTTATTTTATGTGTTGGAGGTTTGTATTTGTTATGGGAATTTTTTCAGTAACTTTGTCACTATTTAATTGACTGCTCTGACTTATCAGTCAAGGATAGTCGATTTGCTTCTCTAAATTGTCGAAGAATGAATAAAGATATAAATGTTATGATAAAAGCGATCATGCTCGATGTGGATGGAACATTGGTAAGTTTTGAAACTCATAAAGTGTTGCCATCCTCTGTTGATGCCCTTAGGAAGATTCATGACGGTGGAATTCGAATAGTCATTGCTACCGGTAGAGCGGCAGGCGACCTTCATGAAATAGCTGATGTTCCGTATGACGGAATTATTGCATTGAATGGTGCCGACTGTGTTTTGCGGGATGGCACCGTGATAAGAAAGCACCTTATTCCGAAAGATGATTTTAAGAAAGCCATGGAAATAGCAAAGACCTTTGATTTTGCAGTCGCTATTGAATTGGATGAAGGTGTGTTTGTTAATCGTCTGACTCCGACTGTCGAACAGATTGCTAAAATCGTGGAACACCCTATCCCGACCGTTGTAGACATTGAAAACCTGTTTGAAAAGAAAGA